>OBJZ01000096.1_pt1 | contig 63525 bp, 42 predicted proteins | sample 1481641 | NCBI WGS metagenome assembly OBJZ01 (sample SAMN02364493, study PRJEB22542) | human gut metagenome | isolation source: fecal sample | host: premature infant | place: USA: Chicago, IL | collected 2012-01
TTGCGGATACAAGAAATACCCACACCCCAATGATTCCGACTTTTACTGGTAGGAAGACGATGCCGGCTCCGATTGCCATGCCTATGGACATGACGATCCATCCCCAGTCGGTGCCGTCGAATTTGGTGGCGGCTTTCCATTCGGAGGGGCTCATGCCTGCTTTTTTAGCGTGGCGGATTACCCGGGAGGAGAAGTTTTTACTTGTGGGCGTTGCGGTGTTTGTTGTACTCATCGCCGCCCCTTAGTTTCGCGTACCCCGGTCCCACCTGCGGGCGCAACACCGCCTGCTTTTTTCGAGGGCGGACCGGAGCTGGCTGGTGGGTAAGATAGTTTTCATATTCCCTTTCTCCATTTCTTTAGCGCGCCTTTACGCGTCACAACATTTACCGTTGTATAAGACTTGGTTGCATAAAAGTTTCCTAGCAGAATGCGACCCTGTCAAACGCGAAAATAAACGGCCTGGTCACAGGGATTGAGGGCTTGAAGGACGCCTACAGTGCCACGTCGAACAGCTCACAATCGGCCCGACACACAGGGCCCGCATCGCCCCTGCCGGAAAATACAGTTGGAAATAAACAGTTTGAGCTCGTTTTTAACAAATTTTTTCCGCCTGGTTATTATCTGGTTGCGCATGAAACTTCTGGTGTGTGGATTTATTTAACCGGTGGAAGTTCGGCAAGAATATACATTGCCGCTTTGCCTGGCGGATGGTAAATTTTCCACAGCTCTTATCTAAATGCAATAAATAAGAGTGTCCAAATACCTAACTAGCATGCTATTCTCTTGGCGTCATTTGACCAGATTTCAACCGAAATATGCGCGAAGTAACCCATATTCAGGCATTTCGTAGTTCAAATGATGGACAATTCTCACTTGTATTTTTTAGCGATTTACGGCAAGAAGGGAAGCCATGAAGAAAAATAAGGCCAATGAGGCTCTGCGGAAGCATGCCGCCGGCGCCATTGGCGCTGGTATTTCCACTGTACTGATTCTAGGTAGCATGAGTTCTGTGGCGGTCGCTGACCCCACTTCTGGCGCTTCTGCCGATGCTACTTCTGCTCACGCCAGTGAGCCAGCTAAGGCTATTCACTGCGGCGGGGCGGTTGTAAAGAATTTCTTCCTCATAGATGGGCTCACGAAGGCGGAAGTCCAAGATGTGATCACCAGGAAGCTCACCGAGCAGGGGCTCAATCCTGCTGATTACACGATCACTATCAACGATGCGGATATTACCGCCGCTAACCAGGGTTCGAACGGGCCGGGGCGCAAAAACCGCCTCCAGACGATCAATGTTTCTATTGCTCCTAAGGCTGCGGGCACGCCAGCCGTCACCTGCAGCACTAAGATCCTTTACTACACGCCTCCGTTTGCGCACCTGGAAAAGGGCGAGTTCCCGCAGAATCATTCGAGCCACAACACCGGCAAGCTGGTATTTGATAACCCCGATTCCTACACCATTTCGCCCGAGGACAAGGCTAAGCTGATTGATGCTTTCCTAAAGGCCAACCCGAACCTGCAGCTGGAAAAGTCTCAGTTGCAGATGGACGACAAGGGCAACCTGACCATAACTAATAAGGCCGGCGAGGATCCGTATTCTGTGACTGTTCCCGCCGAAGAATTTGTCAGCGTGGTGGGCAAGGTTAAGGACATTTTGGTGTTCTTGGATCCGGCTACTGGAAACAAGCTATCTACCGAGGTTCCCGCAGTGCGTGTGCCGCTGAAGGCGGGCAACTGGGATGGTTCTAAGGTTTGGGCTACTAACGCGGCGGGCGGCAACCCCAATTTGGGTGCTAAGAAGCAGCTTTCTGGTTTGGATCTAAAGCGCGAGGGCAACGAGCTGGTAGTTTCCGGCAAGTACGACTCGACTATTTCGAATAATCTTGGGGGCATTCGCTACCTGGGTATTCACCAGAATATGAGCAAGGACTACGCCTACACGCAGTCGTTCTCTAATGGTTTCAAGGTGCGCGTCGTTCCTACTAAGGGTGATTTTGAGATTCGCAATCTAGATAAAGATGCGAAGTTCACTCAGGCTGACGTAGAAAAGCTGATTGGTGTCGACTACAACAATCTCAACCTGCTAAAGCATGGCAATGATGGCAGTCTGACTAAGGCTCAGGTTGCAGCGGACGTGAAGTCGAAGATCACCAAGCATATTTCCGCTGACGGACTAAAGCACCAGACTGGCACCCAGGAGTTCTTGGGTACGCTCTCCACTGATCTTGGGGTTGTTTCTCCGGAGCTGAAGGCTACGGTCATCTATTACACCGAGAAGATTCCCACTACCCTAGTTGGGGATCCTGCTAATCTGACTGCCGAGGAAATCGCGAAGATTACTGACGAGGTGAAGAAGGCCAATAATCTGAAGGACACCGATAAGGTGACTGTAGATAAGGCCGGCAACGTCACTATTGAATTCAATCGCGACGGCAAGAAGATTGGTACGAAGCAGTTCAAGGCTCCGCTGGCCCAGGCCAGCTACCCGGATAAGAAGGTTGAGGCCGGCAAGAGCGTCGAGACCCCGATTACCACTCCGGATGGTTTCGCCTTCCCTGAGGGAACCAAGTTCGTTGTGGACGGTAAAGCTCCCGACGGGCTAACCGTTGGCGACGACGGCAAGATCACCTACAACGCCCCCAAGGGCCAGCCCGCAGGGGACGTGACTGGCAAGATCCTGGTCACCTTGCCGGGCCAGAAGACTCCGACTCCGGTTCCTTACAAGATCACGGTGATCCCGGCTGTGCCCGAAATGTCCTACCCGGATAAGAAGGTTGAGGCCGGCAAGAGCGTCGAGACCCCAATCACCACTCCGGATGGTTACACCTTCCCGAAGGGCAGCAAGTTTGAGGTGAAGGATGCTCCTAAGGGGCTAACCGTTGGCGACGACGGCAAGATCACCTACAACGCACCTAAGGATCAGCCTGCTGGCGATGTGAAGGGTGAAGTTCTGGTGACCCTGCCTGGCCACGACAAGCCTACTGCGGTTCCCTACAAGATCACGGTGATTCCGGCTGTCCCACAGATGTCTTACCCCGACTCTAAGGTAGAGGTCGGCAAGAGTGTCGACGTGCCAGTGACCACCCCCGACGGTTACAAGTTCCCTGAGGGAACCAAGTTCGTTGTGGATGGCGACGCCCCCGATGGGCTAACCGTTGGCCAGGACGGCAAGATCACTTACAACGCGCCGAAGGATAAGACTCCGGGCGAGGTAACCGGCAAGATCCTAGTGACCCTGCCCGGGCACGACACCCCCACCCCGGTTCCCTACAAGATCACGGTGATCCCGGCGGAGCCGAAGGCTTCTTATGAGGACAAGAAGGTTCCTGCTGGGGAAACAACCGAGGTCACTCCTACTCCGGCTGACGGCTACAAGTTCCCAACCGGAACTACCTTCACCATCGACGGAAAGACTCCCGACGGTCTGACGATCGACCAGGCGACTGGCAAGATCACCTACACGGCTCCTAAGGACAGCCCGCATAAGGAGGTCACCGGCAACGTGCTAGTCAACGTCCCTGGACGTGACAAGCCCACCCCGGTTCCTTTCAAGGTCACGGTGATCCCGGCGGAGCCGAAGCTAGCCTATGAGGACACCCCCATCAACGCAGGCGAAACTGCCAAGGTAACCCCGAATGGTGTAGACGGGTATAAGCCTCTCGATGGCACCACCTTCGAGCTGCCCAAAGACGCTCCCGAGGGCGTAACTATCGACCCGAAGACCGGGGAAATCTCTTACACGGCTCCCAAAGACAGCCCGCACAAGGAGGTCACCGGCAACGTGCTAGTCAACGTCCCTGGACGCGACAAGCCCACCCCGGTCCCCTACAAGATCACGGTCACCCCGGCAGAGCCCAAGGCTTCTTACCCGGATAAGACTGTTCCCGCAGGCGAGTCCACCGAAGTAACTCCGGAACCCGCCGACGGCTACAAGTTCCCAACCGGAACCACCTTCACCATCGACGGAAAGACTCCCGACGGTCTGACCATCGACCAGAATACTGGCAAGATCACCTACACCGCACCGAAGGATAAGACTCCGGGCGAGGTAACCGGCAAGGTACTAGTAAACGTCCCTGGACGCGACAAGCCCACCCCGGTCCCCTTCAAGATCACGGTGATCCCGGCAGCTCCGGAGCTGTCTTACCCAGACGGAAAGGTTGAAACTGGAAAAACTATCGAAACCCCGATCACTACCCCGGAGGGTTACAAGTTCCCTGAGGGCAGCAAGTTCATCATTGATGGAGATGCCCCAGACGGACTAACCGTCGACGAAACCGGCAAGATCACCTACACCGCTCCGAAGGATAAGGCTCCGGGCGAGGTGACCGGCAAAGTCAAGGTGACCATTCCAGGGCACAGCACTCCTGTAGAGGTCCCCTTCAAGATCACCGTGGCGGCCCAGCCTAAGGAGGACGGTCCGTCTGATACTGCTAAGCAGCCGGGTTACGAGACCACAACCGGTACTCCGGGGGCGAGCGTCGAGCTGAAGTTGCAGCCGGGCGACACCCCGATCCCGGCCGAGGCTACTTTCGCCAAGGTCAAGGGCCCGGACTATGTTTCGGTTGGTAAGGACGGCACCCTAACAGTGAAGATTCCTGCCGATGCGAAGGATGGGGATCAGATTTCGGGCACCGTGAAGATCACCTACCCGGATGGGACTGAAAAGGAAGTTCCGTTCTTGGTGCGTGTTGAAAAGAAGGACGTGCCTGAAACCGCTTCTCCGTCCCCGTCTACCCCGGCTGACGATCAGGGTGGTAAGGATGAAACCCCGGGTGCTGGTTCCGATCACGACAACGGCCCAGCAAAGCCGGATGAACAGGCAAAGCCTGCCGAACAGGCTAAGCCGGCTCCGGCGCGCAAAGTTGTTGTGACTCATAAGCGCACTCAGGCGGCTCAGCCGGTTTTGTCGCACACTGGTGCTACTGCAGCTACTTCGGTATTGGCAGCTCTTGGGCTGGCGGCTGCAGGTGCGGCAGCTGTTATTTTCCGCCGTCGGAAGAACGATAATTAGTAGGCTTTAGCCTTCTGTTGGGCGAGAGTGCGGGTTTCCGCCTCTCGCCCTCGTTCTTTTAAGCCGGCTTGCTTGCACCCGCCCGCACCCGGTGGCGTTAGTGTGGGTTTGGCTAGTTTTTTAGGAGGCGTGGTGCCGGCTTTTCGCGCTCTTTTTGATTTGCTTGCAAGCCAGGTTTGTGCGGGCACGTGGTGGCCTGCCCAGTCGCGGTTTGAGATTGTTGCCGGTGCGATTTTGACGCAGAATACGGCTTGGACGAATGTGGAGTTGGCGCTCGCTAATTTGCGTCGGGAGCGGGCGCTCGGGGCGGATGCGATTTTGGCTCTGCCGGCGGACCGGTTGGCGCAGCTGATTCGCCCTGCCGGCTATTACAACGCGAAGTCGCGGTATTTGCGTACTGTTAGTGAGTGGTTTTTGGCTCGTGACGAGGCCGCAGCCCACCTTGATACTGGCCGGTTGCGTTCCGAGCTGCTTGCTTTGCGCGGGGTTGGCCCCGAGACCGCTGACGACATTTTGTTGTATGCCTACAACCGGGGCGTGTTTATTTACGACTTGTATGCGCGCCGGCTGTTGGCGGCGGCAGGTTTTGGTGAATTTCGGACCTATGATGCGGCGAAGAAAGCCTTGGATGCGCAGGTGGCTGGGGAAGGGTTTTCGGCCCAGGAGCTGGCCCTGTTTCATGGCCTGGTTGTGGATGCAAGCAAGATTGCCCGCAAAGTGGGCGGCTGGGCCGACGCCTACCCTCTGCTGCAGGTGGGTAGTTTCCCGAGTCCGTAAACCGTAGTGGTCCGACTATGAGCTCGCCAGCGCATGTTGCTTGCAACTGCCCCTAAATGTGCGTGCCGGGCCTGCGTCATATCGATGTGATATTACTAGGATGTTCCCTCCTGCGAAGTTGTTGGGGTTTGCGGGGCTCGCTCAGGTTGACGCGCGGGCCGCTTTAGCTGGATTTTTATCGCTTTCGCATTTGCGCATCCCGCCTTGTTGTGGGAGGTCGACTGCCGCGGCACCCTGCCCGGCTGTTGCGGCTAGTTTGGTCCCCATCTTGGCCGCGTCCGTCTACAGGAAGTGAGTTTATGGTTTCTAAGAAGCGTTTTCGTGTTGGCGTGTTTGCTGTGCCGTGGTTGGCTTTGGTTACGATGCTCGCGATTTCGCTGGTGGGAGCCGACATTTTGATGCGCGGCCTGGATTTTACGACTTCGTTCATTCTGGACAATTTCGGGTGGCTGTTTAACTGGAACACGTTTATTGCGGTCGTTTTGATCGTGTATTTGGCTTTTTCACCGCTCGGGTCAAAGAAGGTGGGTGGGGAGCTTGCCCGCCCTGTTATGAAGTTTGGTTCGCTGGTGTGGATTACGCTTTGCACTACGATCGCGGCGGGGATTTTGTTTTGGGCTTGCGCTGAGCCCCTCTACCACCTTCACCAGCCGCCAGCTCAGGCGGGTGGGCCCGCAAATTCGCCTGCTGCGGCCTTGTTTGCTATGAAGACCATGTTTTTGGAGTGGACGTGGTCCCCTTATGCCCTTTACACGGTGGCTACGGTCAGTTTTGCATTTGCGTTCCACAATATGCGTTTGCCGCATTCGCTGTCTTCGGGGTTGGTGCCTATTTTTGGCGAGGGCGTACTGCGTTTTTCGAGCGTTATTGATGCGGTGTGTCTTACTGCGTTAGGCCTGGGTATGGCTGCTTCCCTGGGTACGGGTGCGCTTTCGATTGCGGGTGGCATTGAAAATAAGTTTGGCCTCCCTTCGGGCCCGGTTTCGTGGGCGATAATTATTACGGCTATTGTGGTCTGTTTTGTGCTTTCTTCAGTTTCTGGGGTTATGAAGGGCATTCGTAAGCTTTCCGAGCTGAACATGAAGGTATATTTGGCTATTTTCGCTTTTGTGCTGGTTTTTGGCCCGACCGCCTACATTTTTTCTTCTGGTACGGAATCGATTGGGGCTTTTCTGGCGGATTTTCCTAAATTGTCGTTGGCGATGGGCACGGCCCACGGTGAGGATTGGAATAAGACTTGGCCTATTTTTTACTGGTGTAATTGGTTGGCGTGGACGCCCATTACGGCCACGTTCCTTGCTTCTATTGCGAAGGGGTTCACCTTCCGCCGGGTGATTGTAGCGAATTTTGTGTTGCCGTCGCTATTTTCTTCGCTGTGGATGGCGATTTTTTCTTCCTCTGCGATTTATTTTGACAAGCATGGGGTGGGCCTGTGGCAGGCTATGCAAGAGCGCGGCCCCGAATCGGTTGTTTACGGGATTTTTGAGCAGATGCCCCTGGTCGTAATTGTGATCCCTGTTTATTTGTTTATTGTGTTTATTTCGTTTGTTACGGCTTCGGATTCGAATACTACGGCTGTGGCCGACATTTGTATGCCGACTTCTGGGAAGGCACCTGCTGGTAAACAGGCCTTGAAGGTTGTTTGGGGAGCCACCGTGGGCGCGGTTACTTGGATCGTCATTAGTTTCGGCGGCATCGACGGCATCAAGATGGCGTCGAATTTGGGCGGGTTCCCCAACCTGTTTTTGTTTATTGGTTTGGGTAGTGGGATTGCCTATGTTTCGCGCCAGCCGGAGCGGTTTTACAACTACCTGGACGGCGAGCGTCCCAGCCTGGTTCGCGACCTTAAATATCGCCTGGCCGAACGGAAGCAACAGGGCAAGGGCGAGGGCGCGTCCGGTACAGCAAAACGGCAAGAGCGGGAGGTTTCTGGGGGGCCCGCCCTATAGCTGGGGGTCCCGCCCTATAAACTGACATTGTTTAGCTGCTGAAGGAGGCAATATGGCCATCTCCGTTCCCACCTGCGAGGAGGGCATTCCTACGATTGATGGCTTCCGGCCCGCTGTACTTGCCGTGATGAGTGACGGTGCTGCCCGGAAGGTTCGCGATATTCGGGAAGCGGCTGCGGATTATCTTGGGCTCACTGAGGAGCAGAGGCAAAAGTCGATCCCTACGGGGCAACCGATTTACCGGAATCGGGCGGCGTGGGCTTGTTCGTCTTTTGTGAAGGCGGGCCTTCTTTCTAGGCCGTCTAAGGGCGTTTATGTGATTACTGAGGACGGCAAGGTGGTTGCTAACAGGCAGCTCGCAAAGTACAGCGAAGCTGATATGTGCGAGTGGCCTATGTGGCAGCAGTACCAAAGTGAGATTGCGCAGCGGCGTGGGCACACTTCGCCTAGTGCCCAGCAGATTAGTGCGGATCAGGTAAATGAGGATCCTCAGATTCGGATCGACCAGCTAGTTAGGGATGTTAACGCCGAGGTCGAAACGGAACTGCGGCAGATGCTTTTTGATTCTTCCCCGGAGTTTTTTGAGAAAGCCGTGATCGAGCTGCTGTGGGCCATGGGCTATGGCGGCCATAGTGGCACTAAGGAGCATTTGGGCAAAAGCGGCGATGGGGGCGTCGATGGGGTTATTCGCCAGGATCCGCTTGGGCTGCAAAATGTTTACGTTCAGGCTAAGCGGTATGCCCAGAACAATCCGGTTGGGCGCGCTCCTATCCATGAGTTCGCCGGCGTTATGGCTAGTAAGGCGGCTGATCGCGGGGTTTTTATTACGTCTTCTACGTTCACCAAGGCGGCCCTGGAAGCGGCCAAGTATATGCGTTCAAACATTGTTCTGATCGACGGTATCCAGCTGACTTCCCTGATGTTGGCTTATGGGGTGGGCGTGGAAAAATCCCAGACCGTAACCCTGTACAGAGTTGACCAGGATTTCTTTGCCGAGGAATAGCCTCGTCTCATTTGTCTGTGGCGCCGTATAGACTACTTATGAAAACTCGCCAGGGCATCGCCCTGATGTTGAAAGGAGCCACGATGGCGACTCATGCGGCGCCGGTGCCTCATACTATCGGAGCACCGGTTCGTCTCAGCACAGACCAGATACGGCGCATGCGTGACGCGTTGGTAACCCAGTACGGCTCACGTGAACAGCTGCTGGATCTTGACAAGCAGCTAGGCCTGAAGTGGGCACAGCGAGTGGCACTCGAAAAGCTGGAAGATTTGGATTACCTAGAGGGAGTCGGCCATTAACCAATTGGATCTAGATGAGCAGGGATTTTTTCCGACTTTCAACACCCTGCACCTGCCCGTAGGTGGCAGCAGATTTCGGCCAGGTATTGAAGATGTGCTGCAGATGGCAGTTTCGGAATTCGGCATAGACGCGCAGGACAACTGGAAGCGCTACCTTGAAGACTCCCGCGCGGATTACCGTGAATCTCAGGTAAAGGCAATGGTTGCGGAACACCCCGAACTTGCTGTAACTGCACTGTCCGAGTTGGGATATGAAATAGACGGTTCTAACACAAAGCAGCTCAAGCAACGTCCATTTGACTCACTGCGAGTTTATTAGACGCCACCCACCCCTTCCTGCGCCCAACCTGCTGCGGGTCGCGTTTCTACTGTTGGCGGTGGAGCCATTTGGGGGCGCTGCCGGCTACACTTAGTGTGTTCAGCAGGTGTGTTTCGCAAGGGAGGGCGATGTCCGATTCAGGCTACGAGCTCGGTTTTACTTCGGGCACGCTCATGCTTGCCGGCTACCGTGAAGCCGCCGAACTTTTCCTTGAAGGCCTCCCGCAAACCCAGGTTAGTAAGCGGCTTTTCGCCGAAAATCTGGTGCGTATCGAGGGCGGAAACCACCGCCGCGCAATGGCTTCTCTTACTGCCTCCCGCCTGGCCCCGCTGGGCAGGCCGGCCTGGCAGTATTTGGCGTCTGGCCTGCAGGGGGCCGAATTTCTAATGTGGCTGTCTCTTTGCTTGCGCTCCCGGCTAACGGCCGATTTTGCTCGCGAAGTGTTGCGCGATCACGCACTGATCCAGGCTAGCGCCACTACCGACCAGGATTTTTTGGAGTTTTGGAAGCAGAAGGCGCTCTGGCACCCCCATTTGCAGGGTCGCAGCGACAAGTCAATAGATAAGGTGCGCCAGTTTGTGTTCACGCAGGCGCGCAAGGCGGGTTTTTTGGACAGGCACAACGTTCCGCAAGAGGTTTTCATCCCCACCCAGGTTGCGCAAATAGTCGTGGCCGCCCCAGGCAAGTGGGGTTGGCCTATGCGCGAGGCGTTTCCGGTGCCCCCGCAACAGTTTGAATTACTTCCCAACGATCAGGCAGGTGCGTGATGTCAAAGCAGTCTCACACGGCATCTTTTAGGCGCTCCCAACAGTATCCGCCTTCGCTACAAGAAACGTTAGATATTGCTCTGAGGGTGATGGCCTCGCGGCGGTTTTTGAATAGGGAGGGCCTTGGCAACGAGGTCCCCTACTACGTGTTGCGTTACCGCATCGAGTGGGATCGTTCCTTCGACCAGAGCCTGCGGCAGATGCTTTCGCACCTGAACGAGTCGGTGCCAACCCTGCACGTTGACGTCTACCAGTTGGCCTTACAAATTTGGCGCGACTGCGGCTACTGGGATCAGATTTTGGCTCAGGAAGGCGAAATGGACAGGCAGGATTTTGCCGACGGGCTGGCACAAATCTTGGATGCTGAACGGGTGCTTGCCCCGGCTATTGCCGAAAGAATCCAGGCGGCCCCCGATTCGCGGGTGGTGATCCTTTCTGGCGTGCACCACCTGTTCCCCATCATGCGCGCTCACCGGCTGCTGAATTGTTTGCAGCCGCTCACGGGGGATGTGCCCGTGGTGCTTACTTTCCCGGGCTCTTACCGCCAGTCGCCTACGGTGGGTTCGGCCCTAGTCTTGTTTGACCAGGTTAGTGAAGATAACTATTACCGCGCTTTTGATCTTTTGGACCAGCAGTACGCATTGGAAACTATCGAGGATGAATCATGAAGCTAGCTGAAATGTATGCGAAGGACATTAACCGCACTATTGACGGGGTAATTAAGGCTAGCGAGGACGAGCACGTGCGCCTCGAGGTCGAAGAGTACGTGTTCACTGCCGAAATTAAGAATGGGCTTTCCCGTATTTTGGAGCAGTACACTAGCCCTCACCCTAAGTCGAATGGCGTGTGGATTTCGGGCTTTTTTGGTTCTGGTAAGTCGCACCTGCTCAAGATGACGTCGTTCCTACTCGGTGACGTGCAGGGTTCTTCGTCTGTGAGCCGGGATTTTGTGGCCGAACAGTTTTTTCAGAAGGCCGACCAGGACGCGTTTTTGCAGGCTTCGCTGAAGAAGGCGGCGGCTATCCCGGCCACGTCGCTGCTGTTCAACATCGATGCGAAGGATGACAAGGCACAGTCTTCGAAGAATCTGGCGCTGCTGGGGGTGTTTTACCGCGAGTTTTACCGCGCCTGCGGCTATTACGACCGCGATTTGGCGGTGGCCCGCCTGGAGCGGGATTTGGATTCGCTGCACAAGCTGGCCCAGTTCAAGGAGGCTTTCACCCAGGTGTCGGGTGGTAAGCGGTGGGAGGATGCCCGCAAGGCGGCCCTGTTTGCGAATGGCGATGCCGAGGCTGCGCTCGCGCAGATTGGCTCCCCTATTACTAACCCGATTAAGACTTATCGCGACAATTTGGCTTTGTCTGCTGAGGGGTTTGCCGAAGAGGTGCGCGATTGGATCGACCGGCAGGGCCCCACTTACCGGTTGAATTTCTTTATTGACGAGGTCGGCCAGTACATTGGCACGGACACTAAGCTGATGCTCTCGCTGCAGACGGTTACCGAGGAGTTGTTTTCGAAGTGTCAGGGGCGCTCGTCGGTGTTTGTCACTTCGCAGGAGCAGCTTTCTTCGGTTCTTGGCGAGCTGGCTGACAGGCGCGGGGATGATTTTTCGAAGATTCAGGGCCGCTTCGACACACAGGTTAACCTGTCTACGCAGGAGGTGGAGGAGGTTGTTTCGAAGCGTCTGCTCACTAAAACGGATCAAGCCTCCGCTGCGCTGCGGCAGGTTTATGCTGCCCATCAGGCCGAGTTTGAGTCTGCTTTTAGCTTCCCGAATTGGGAGAAGACGTATAGGAACTATTGCACTGCCTCCTCGTTTGTTGATACTTACCCGTTTGTGAACTACCAGTTCGACATGTTTACCCAAACTATGATTGGCCTGTCTTCTGCGGGCGCGTTTACGGGCCGGCATTCTTCGGTGGGGGCCCGTTCGCTGTTGGGGGTTGCCCAGCAGATCGCGAAGGATATCCAGAATAAGCAGGTGGGGGTGCTTGCCTCCTTTGACCAGTTCTACGACGGTATGGATCAGTCGCTGAATTCGGATATTAAGCTGAACGTACAGAGGGCTCTCGCGCAGTTTAGGGATTCCAACCCGTTGGCGATTCGGGTGCTCAAGGCTCTGTTGCTGGTGCGGTACGTACAGAATTTCCCTAAGGATCCTAAGAATTTGCGCGTGCTGTTGCGCCGCGATTTGGACGAGGACGTGGCCCAGCTTGAGGCTGACATCGAGGAGGCGCTCAAGCAGCTTGAGCGACAGGTGCTGGTTCAGCGCATGCCGAATGGCACCTACGAGTATCTGACTAACGAGGAGCAGGATATTAAGCGCGAGATCGACAGTATGCCGGTCTCTAATTCGCAGGTGTGGGATTACGTGAAGAGCGCCATCGTGTCGGCGCTTGGCAGCGATGCTACTAAGTACCGTTACCCGGATTCGAAGATGGACTTGAACGTTGGCATGTTTGTCGACGATACGCAAGTGGGGGCCGAGCAGCAGATTGCCATCCGCTATTACACCCCGAACGCGGGCGTGGACGAGGGGATTGTTGCGCAGCGGTCGGTGGGCTCGCAGAGGGACCTGTTTGTGCTGTTGGATTTGGAGTATGAGCATTACTCCGAGATTGAAACGTGGCATAAAACTAACGATTATTTGCGCCGCAATTCGACTTCTGCCCAGGGTAGTGCTTCTAGGTTTATTGTTGAGCACAAGGCGAATAACGCCGAGCGTAACGCTTCGTTGCAGAAGGATATTGCCGATTCGATTAAGAACGCTCGTTTCTTTGTAAATGGGTTAGAGGTCTCGCCTTCTTCTAGGGCTAGCGCTAAGGATGCGGTCAGGGCTGCCTTGGGCCGGGTGGTGGCCACGGTCTACAACCGAATTGGCGAGGTGAAGCCTTTCCTATCTTGGACGGAGTCGAATATTGGCCTTGCTTTGCAAGAGGACGAGGGCGGCATTTTCACCAGCCCCGAGGTGGCTACGCTGTCTAGCTTGGCGAACGAGGTAGCCCAGTGGATTGCCACCACCAGGCAGCGCGAGGGCAAATCTACTTATGTTTCCGACGCTGTGGAGCACTATCGCTGTGCCCCGTGCGGGTGGCCGGCGGCGGTAACCTTGGCGATTATTGCTAGGGGCGTGCGCGATAACAAGTTGGAGGTGTCCCACAATCAGGCGCCGGTTCCGCGCACGCAGTTGGCGCAGCTGCTGGCAACGCGCAGCGAGCACAAGTCGCTGCTGGTGGAGCAGAAGAAGACCTACGACCACTCGCAGGTTGCCCGTTTGCTGGCGGTGGCCAACGATCTGACTAACGCGTGGCCGCAGATGCAGCAGGCCGGCGAGGCTCCTAAGGAGGTTACCCGGTACGCCTACAAGGTGATTGAGGATATGCGCCAGGTAGCCGAAAGCGATTTTGCGTTTGCCGCCCAGACTGAGCAGGTGATTAAGGCTTTCGAGCCATTCTCTGTTACCCATAATGTCGATTTCTTCATGGACGGGCAGAATATGGCCAGCCTCGAAGAATTGTTGGATGTGAAAGAGGATTTTATAGAGCCGGTTAGGGAGTTCTTTAAGAAGCATCTTCCACTGGCCGAAAAAGCCAGGCAGTTGGCTCTTTCTCCGGAAAACTACGATCTGCCGGGGGCAGATGCGCAACTGCCGGGCCAAATTCAGGCTCTGCTTGAAAGCCCCAACCTGTACAACCTGGTGCCGAAGCTGAAGGTAGCAACCGAGTCTTTAGAGCGCGCCCAAAAGGCGCTTGCACAAGAGCAACACCGGCTGATCGCGGCCGAATTGGCCCATGCTGTCGAGGGCGTGCACGCCTCCCAGCAGTGGCGTGAGGCTAGTGAGGCCTCGCGCGAGCGGGTGGGTAATGCTATTGCCGAGTTCGAGAAGCTGGTTGCTAGTTCTGCTAATTCGGCCCAGCTGTCTAGTTTGCAGCTGAAGTTGAATGCGGCTAAGACCAGTTGGGTCAACGAGCTGATGCGCGTAAGCCCCGTGCCTACCCCCGCTCCTGCTGCCCCTGGCGACGCGGATGCGTCCCCGGCCGCAGAGCCTGCCCCGCAGTCGGCAGTGTCGAAGCAGCCCAGGGCGAAGAGCATTTCTTCTTTCCTTGGCTCTTCTTCGCTGGCTACGATCAGTTCTACCCAGGAACTGGATGAGTATTTGGGCCAGCTACGCGGGCAGTTGGCAGATTTTATTGACGATGGTGGGGTTGTGACGCTGTGAGTGCTTTGTCCTTAGAATCTTTAGCTACTTCTGCCCGGGCTAGCTTGACCGACCAGGTGGCTGTGCGCCTGTCTAGCCTGCTTGCCAGCCCAGACACGGATGGGCACGTGCGCACCTCGCTGACGAATGCGATCGCCGCGTTCGGCCAGGATGGGGTTACAGAGCGGGCAGCCTATTCGTGGTTCAACCGGCTGACTGCCGCCCGGTTCATGGATGCGCACTCCTATTCGGGTACCTACCAGGTGGTGACTCCCCCGCCGGGGTCTAACCAGCCTGAGTGCCTGGTGCAGGCCAGGCAGGGTAGCTTCGACTACAAGATTGATCCGCAGGTGCAGGCGCAGGTAACAGACCTGCTGCTGGCCAGGAAAGACCGGCAGGCTTACGTCGCCTTACTTACCGCCTACTTCCAGCTGTGGTCTAAGGCCATGCCCGAGGTGTTCCCGCAGGCGAATAGTTGGGTGAACTATTTAGCCCCAGGCGATCTGCTATCCGCTACGTCCGTGCGCCTGGATATTGTGCAGGCAATGGACCAGGATGTCTGCAAAGATGTGGAAGTTATTGGCTGGTTGTACCAGTACTACATTTCGCAGGTAAAAGCCGAAATTAACGACTCAAAGAAGAAGATCACGGCTAAGGAGCTAGCCCCTGTAACCCAGCTGTTTACCCCACACTGGATCGTGCAGTATTTAGTCCAGAACACGGTGGGCAAACAGTGGCTGCGGGCCCACCCTGCCTCCCCCTTACGCGAGCAGATGGAGTACTTGGTACCCGCCGCCCAGGGGCAAGAAGATGCCGGGTTGGCCATTGGGGATCCCACCGAGTTCCGCATCATTGATCCTGCCTGCGGTTCTGCGCACATGCTAACGTACACGTTCGACCTGCTGTGGCAGATGTACGTCGAGGCCGGCTACTCTACCTCCAAGATCGCCAACCTGATTTTCACCCACAACCTGACGGGTATCGAGATTGACCGCCGCGCGGTACAGTTGGCTTCTTTCGCCTTGGCCATGAAGGCGCAAGAGCACGACAGGCGCTACCTGGAGCGCTCCGGGGTGGCCAGCCCAAACATTGTGCATATCCGCTCCGTGGCAATCCCGCCCATCTCCCCCGAGCAATACCAGCGCATCTGCGACCAGCTGGCAGGCAGCGCCGAGCAGCTGCCTGCCCTGAAAGAGCTGAACAAGCTGCTCGACCAGCTGGGCGAGGCCTCCACCTTCGGCTCGCTAATTCAACCCCCCGCCGGAGCCTACGCAGTACTGCAACAGCTGGCCAACGCTACCGATGCGCAACTAATGGGCACCGACCCTGACGAGCTAGCAACCGCCGCAACAATAGTTAAAGCCCTGCAAAACAACCAGTACACGACAATCGTTGAAAACCCGCCATATGCGGGACGAAAAAAACTTTCTTCACTCTTCTCTGAATATCTTCAGAAGAACTACCCCAGTTTCAAAGCCGATCTTTTCGCGGCATTCTTTAATAGATCTTCTGCGCTAGGCACAGCAGATGCAGAAATGGGATTTATGAGCCCATTTGTGTGGATGTTTATCAAGACGTACCAAGAACTTAGAGAATGGATGATTCAGACGTGCACCATCACCAGTCTCATCCAACTGGAATATTCTGGATTTAGCGGCGCAACGGTACCAATCTGCACATTCACTCTAATCAATTCGCCACATCCTAATTATCAGACTGGATTTGTAAGGCTAGCAGACTTTGTCGGCCCAAAGCTTCAGCGGCCCAAAGCTCTGGAAGCAATCAAGAATCCCGACTGCGGATGGTTTTATAGACGCACCTCAGACTCATTCCAGGCAATTCCTGGGTCTCCGATTGTGTATTGGCTCCCCGACGCGCTCCTAAAAATATTGCAATCAGATGAACACATTGACGAAGTATTTGATGTTAGAAAAGGCATGGACACAGGGGATAACGACAGATTCCTCAGAGAATGGCATGAGGTTAATAGGGGCGACATCCTGCCCGATCATTTTATCCGAGGCGATTCAATCCAATCTACCTGGATCCCTTACAATAAGGCTGGCGGAGGGAACCGATGGTTTTCATACCAAAACACCGTAGTATATTGGCACAACGATGGTGCCGCGATAAAACACTCTCCTAAGTCTAATATAAGAGCCGAGAACTTTTTTACGCAGCCATCTCTCTCCTGGGGGTGGGTGACAAGTTCTCGATCCGCTTTCCGTTATTATCAAGCAGGCTTCATATTCGACTCGGCCGGTCCCTCTATTTTTGGTAGGGTAGACGATAAATTTTGGACCACGCTATCATTCCTAAATTCTAGCTCCGCTACGACTATACTGAGTGCTCTATCTCCAACACTAAATTTTGTAATAGGAGACATAAAAAGACTACCTTCTGTATCGGCGAATAAGAAAATAGCAAAGGAAGTTAAGGAGATTATTAGCATATGCAGCGAAGATCTGAATGAATGCGAAACCAGCAAGACTTTTAACGTGTTTCCCGTCGCTAAAGCGCGAGAATCTCGAATGGCCAAATCATTCCTTGCTCACTATCGGAGTTCTGTTGATCAAGCAGAAGCCATAAAATACAAAGCTACTCATTTCGATGAGTACTGGGCAAACATTTTTTCAGTTCCTAATTGCGGTGTTGAAGAACTTTCGACAGTTTCTTTACATTCCAACCCCTACTTCGCTTTTGTGCCTGAGAGGGGGCAGTCGCGCTCGGAGGAGGAGTACCAGTGGTTGTTCTTCCAGCGGGCGGCGCAGGAGCTGATTTCTTACATCATTGGGCTGTGGTTTGGCCGCTACTCGCTGGACAAGCCAGGGCTGATCTTGGCTGATCAGGGGGCCAGCTTGCAGGATTACCTATCCCAGGTGCCAGAGCCGACGCTTACCCCGGACGACGATGGGATCATTCCCTTCACCGACGGCTACTTTGCCGACGACGCGCTGCTGCGCGTGCAGGAAGCGATCAAGGCGATGTATGGGGAGGAAAACTTGGAGGAGAACCTGGCCTTCCTGGTGCAGTGTTTGAATGTGAAGAGCTCGGGCAAGAAGAGTGAATTCACCGCGCCCGCCCTCCCTAGTAACTACCGGGAGGGACTCTTTAAGTACCTGGACAAAGAATTCATCAAGAACCACGAGGCCATGTACTCCAACCGGCCAATCTACTGGATGTTCCAATCCCCGAAAGGCTACTTCAAGGCGCTCATCTACCAGCACAGATACACACCCGCCACCGCGGGCCAGGTGCTCGCCAAGTATGCGGCCCCCTACCGCAATGCGCTCACCACCGAGGTAAAAGACCTGCAAGCTCAGCTGGACTCCGCCGCTAGGCCGCAACAGGCCGCCCTCAGGAAACGCCTCAAATGGGTGGAAGCCGCCCTAACGGACGTAACCGCCTACATCGACGATTCGCTCTACCCCCTGTCAATCCGAAAGGTGAGCATCGACCTGGATGACGGGGTGCGGGTCAACTACAACAAGGTTGCCTACGGAATCAGCGGCAGCAGGGAACAGCTGAAAAAGAGCGCGCTGCGCCCTCAAAAAGGCTTTAGCGACTGGTATAAAAAGCGCAAAAAAGCTGGAACCCAATTCTGGCAGGAGTAGCAATGAGTGGAACAAACCTAGACCAACTAGCGCACACCTTGCGGGACAAACTCATCTACTCGCGCATCGTGTCCTGGCTAGACCTGAGCGGCGAATACGCCGAAATCATCGAGCAGATGCAAACCCTACTGGGCGTGCCCATCATCGTGATGGACGGCAACGAATTCTCGGTAAAAATCCGCGTCCTAGCCGACAATCCAAAAGACCAGTTTGTGCTGTACCGGAAAGGCGAACTACCCCCGGTAGAAGACGATTGGCTGGCAGACATCCGGCTGGGGTACGCCACGTTCCGCGCCGACTCCATCACGCTACAGGCAACTGAACTGGGGCTGACCGCGGACGAACTGGTGGCCACTATGCGCGCTCATGCGGGCTTTTTCAACTCCCGCGACCGCGTAACCAAGCTGCGTTCACGCCTGCGCGACGGCGTCGATTCAAAAACCCTGCTGGCAATGATGACCTCCACCCTGTTGGGCACGGCCGACCACTCGTTCTCGCACCTATTTGCTGAGCTGGCCTCCAGCGCAGCCCCACCCGCCGGCGAAGAACCGGCCGAAGGGAAATTCCCGCTGCTCAAGTACGGCCTCGACGATTTCTTCTGGGATGGGGCCGCCAAGATCTGGAACTACGACGGCCAAAAGAACCTGCCCGCCCTCGTGCTGTGGCTGTTCCTGCAGGAACAAAACAACTGGCCCGAAAGCGCCAACGCGAACGCGCGCGCCGACTTTAGGAGCTGGTTTAACGCCCTGCCCAACCAGCAGGCGGTTCAGGCGTGGGCAACGTACGCGGCAGAAAAGCTCGGTTCGTTGCGCCAGCTGTCGGCCCGGCCGGCGGGCGAACTTCTGCACAACAAAACGGTGCCGGGGGTAGACGAGCTGCTGGTGCGCCAGCTGGCAGACGAGCTGGTTGCTGGCTCCACCAATGCGGAGGCGGTTCGCAAGGTTGCCGCCGAAAGGCAAAACACCATCTGGTATGAGCGCTCGCGAAATACCTGGAAGGCCCTGCTGAGCGGGGCCGAATGCTTGACGCTGATCCGCACGATGGGCAAGCCCCTGTTCGCCGACGCGGCAGACGGGTTTTTCCAGTACACGGATAGGTGGTGGAAGATCGACCAGGCCTACCGGCAGTTTTTGTACTTTGCTGCCGGCACCGGCGGGGACAGCCCCATAGCAGTGCTGAAAAAGCAGGTGGAGACCGCATACATCTACGACTACCAGCAGCCGCTAGCCCACGAATGGGACACGGCAATTAGGCAGCTGGGCGGGTGGAAGATCCCGGCTCGGGGAAGCGAGTCAGCCCCGTCCAGGCAGGATAGGTTTGTGGCGCTCAATGCTCGCTCGGGCAGGCGCACCATTGTGATCATTTCGGACGCGCTGCGCTTCGAAGTGGGCAAAGAACTAGAAGAAAAGCTGAACCGGCAGGGCCGATTCACTGCCCAAACCGAGCCCTGGTACACGCTGCTGCCCTCGGTGACCAAGTTGGGGATGGCGGCACTGCTGCCACACGGGCAACTGGAATTTACCGAAAAGGCGGAGGTGCGCCTAGACGGCACCTCGGCCGAGGGCACTGAGCGGCGCGACCAAATCCTGGCCAGCGCTTTTGAAGGGCGGGCCGGGGCACTCACCTTCGAGGATGCCAGGTCAATGAACCGGGACCAGATTCGCGACTATGTGCGCGAGCGAGACGTGGTGTACATCTACCACAACGAAATCGATGCCATTGGGGATTCGGGCAGTTCCGAAATGGACACGCCCGGGGGCTGCCAGCGCACCCTCGAGGCACTTTGCCGGCTCTGCGCGCAGTGGGCAAACTACGCCAACACTGCCCGCATAGTAATTACTGCCGACCACGGCTTCCTCTACCAGGAGCGGGCGCTCGAAGACAACGACACTGTGCTGCAAGGGCAGGTGCCCGCCGGAGAGCAGATGGTGGGCAAGATGAAAAGGCGCTACGCCCTCGGCAAGAACCTACAGACCGACAACAACTGGACTGCCTTCACCGCGGAGCAAATCGGCTTGGCGGGCGGCTTGGACGTGGCCGTACCTAGAGGGCTGCGCCGGCACCGGGTGAGCGGGAAAGGACGCCAGTTCGTGCACGGCGGGGCTTCCCTGCAAGAAATCACTATCCCGGTTATTACGGTGGCTGTGGGCCGGCAGAATAAGGCAGAAGACGCGCGGATCGAATTGCACTACTCGCAAACTGCGATCACCACCCCGGCGATCTCCGCCCGTCTGGTGCAAAAGGACCCGGTAGGTGGAAAGACCGCGCCCTTCACCGCCCAGATTGGCCTGTACGCCCAAGATGGGGCGCTACTATCTGACCTGGTGACGGTAGAGGTGAATTCGCCCTCGCAAAGCCAAGAAGAACGCAACCGAAACGTGCAGTTAGCCCTAACGGCCGACGCAAACGCACACAACAACCAAGACGTTTACATCAGAGCGCATAAGCTGGTAAACGGAAACCAGGTAGCGGCGGTGGCCGAACACAAGGTGCGTTTGTTGCGCAGCGGATTTAATGCCTTTGGAGGATTCGACATATGAGCGAACGCAACCAGCTAGAAGCAAAGGCAGCCGAATACTTTCCCGGCTACATAGTGCGCAAAGATCTGGTGCAACAGGTAAAAGGCAACGCGGTTGTGCCCACCTACGTGCTGGAGTTTTTGCTCGCCCAGTACTGCGCAAGCACCAACGAGGCCGAGATCGCCGCAGGCGTGGAATCGGTGCGCAAGATCCTGGCGAAACACTACGTGAACCGCGGCGAATCGGAACTGATAAAGTCGCGCATCCGCGAGCAGCGCGGATACCGGATAATTGACAAGGTCTCTGTGAGCCTGGACGAACGCAAGGATAGGTATGTGGCCGCCTTTGAGAACCTGGGGGTGCGCGACGCGCTAGTATCTGACCAGACCGTGCAGGGCAACGACCGGCTACTTACCGGCGGCGTGTGGTGCATGGCCGACATAACCTACACGGCAGACGTAGCGGTTGGGGGCAAACCTAAAGAGGGGCCGTGGACCGTAACCAACCTGAACGCGATCCAGCTGCCGTTCTTTGACCGGGATGGGTATGTGGCCGCGCGGGAGCAGTTTGAAACTGCCGAGTGGATCGACCTGCTAATCGCCTCGATCGGGTTCAACCCGGAAAAGCTCAGCCGGCGCGCAAAACTATTGCAGCTGACCAGGCTCATCCCCTACGTTGAGCGCAACTACAACCTGGTCGAGTTAGGGCCAAAAGGTACGGGCAAATCGCACATCTATTCGGAGCTATCCCCGCACGGCATGCTAGTTTCGGGCGGCGAGGTGACGCTGGCGAAACTATTCATCAACAACACCACCAGGCAGATTGGGCTGGTGGGATTCTGGGACGTGGTGGCCTTCGACGAGTTCGCCGGCAAGAAAAAGGTCAAGCAGAATCTGGTAGACACGATGAAGAACTACCTGGCGAACAAATCATTCTCACGCGGGGATTCGCCGGTGACTGCGGAAGCGTCCATGGTGTTCGTGGGCAACACGGCGAACACCGTGCCCGCCATGTTGGCCAACTCGGACCTGTTTGAGTCGCTCCCGGAGGCCTACCACGACACCGCCTACATGGATCGCATCCACTACTACATTCCCGGCTGGGAAGTAGACGTGATCCGGCCCGAACTGTTCAACCGCGGCTACGGGTTTGTGGTCGACTACCTGGCTGAGGCCCTGCGGGCGTTTAGGGCCGAAGACTATTCGGGGCGTTTTGCCCAATACTTTGAATTGGACAAGGAAATGTCTACGCGCGACCGGGACGCGGTGCGCAAGACCTTCTCGGGGCTGATGAAACTGGTGCACCCCAGCGGGCAGGCCGATGAGCACGAGGTTGAAGACCTGCTGCGGTACGCGATCGAAGGGCGGCGCAGGGTAAAAGAACAGATCCTGCGCCTGGATGCGACCATGCGCGAGTCGGGGCTGCACTTCTCGTACGCGCCCGCCTCGGGAGGGAATCCGCGCGAGGTGGTAACCCAGGAAGAGCTAGACTACCCGGAGCTGTTCGGCGCCGACGCACAGGACGGCCTGGACGGGGCGGCGAGCGGCGAGCGAGCAAAGCCGGGTACGGCTAAATCGGCAAAGGTGGCCGCAACCAGGCCGGCTGAGGCGGCAGGGGCGCGGGAGCGCCGGATTGAGGTGCCAGAGAATAAGCTGGGAGTGAGCCTACAGCGCCTGCTCGTGGACTACTTAGTAGGAGCCACGAAGGTTGAGATTGTTGACCCGTACGTTCGCATGCCCTATCAGGTAGAGAACCTGTACGAAGTGCTGGCCACCATTTTGGCGGTCAAACCCCGCGGAGAGACCGTCGATGTAAGGCTACTTACTGACTGCGACAGGGAGCACCCGGAGTGGGCTGAAAATCAGCGGGACATGCTGGAACAGTTACAGAACAACTTCGCCAAGTACGGGCTGAATTTCAGCTTCCAGATTGGCAAGGCTGGCCACGATCGCAAAATAACCACTGATACCGGGTGGATCATTGATCTGGGGCGTGGGATGGACATTTACCTGCCGTGGACGTCGGATGGGGCCTTCGATCCGCGCCGCCGGGTGGCCCACTGCCGCCGGACAAAAGCATTCACCTTCACGGCCACCAAAAAGGACTAGGGGGCTCGGGTTCGGGCCGGGCTTCGCGTCCTCGTCTATACGCAAGGCGTACCTATTTGAACATGTCCCAGAGGCTGAACGTGGTGCGCTTGTACACCGAGCTTTTGGCCAAGCAAGTAAATAACGAGGCGGCCGCGATTGTGCAGGCTCACCCGGACCGGTACGGCTTATTTGCTTCTTTGCCGGAGCCGGCGTGGCAACGGGATTCGGGGTAGAGTCGACTGCCCGCGCGGCCAGCGAACTGGACTTCATCGTGGTGGTTGCCTCCGATGCGGTGACCGACATGGATATTGAAGTACACCAACGGGCAATCCAGAAGGTATTCCCTGCGATGGCACAAGTTCGCGACACGAGCACGATCATCACGGCGCTGGAATAGAAGTTCAACACCTGAGAACCCTGGGCGGTGATCCGCGAAGCTAGGCAGCAGGCGCCCGGTTTCGCGGACATGCCATGGCGGACAAAAGCTTCCACGCCTCGCGCAACCACACGACTTCACCACGTATAATTGCGCTTGGCTACCGAGAGCGTAGAGACCGGACGGTAGGAATAGAAGATGATCATTTCCGTTATTACATCTGTGCTATCAGCGTTTTCAGCTATTCTTCCGATTCTTTTGGCCCTGGTGGGAGCAAGAAGTATTCTAGATTGGCTCGGTTACCAAAAGGAGCTAAACACTTCCGCCCTCGAAAAGGCAATCGGTCATCGCGCAAAGCTTGCCGCCCACCTCTGTTCAGAACCACAGCCGAGCGGCTCTGTCGAACTAAATAGTCGTATAAGAAAATACGATGCACGCATTCGCCGAGAAGTACTTCACCAGAATGTGCAACATAAGTTGAGGGACTGGGATCCGGGCCCTGGACTGTTTCGGGAGCCATTTGTAGCTGCCAACATATGCCTGACAGTATTCGCGCTAATAAGCTTCCTAATAATTAGTTGCAAAATTAATTCCCAGCCAAATGCCTCATTGCGCAAAGTCCTCCCGCCCCTCGTAGTAGGCATTTTCGCAGTTTTAAACTGTACCCTAGGTGAAAATATGTATCGAAATGTGCGTCGTGAAAGGGCAGTAAGACAGGCTTTCAAAGAGCTGTATCCTGACTGCACGTCCCCCTATAGCAGCCTCTCGGCTACGACAATTGCAGCGCTCCTGACTACTACCCTGAGCAAGAGGAAACAACAACGTTCAAAAGCAGCCAATAGACTATTCATATGGACGTTCTTGACCGCAAGTTTCTTTCTTAGCATCATTCTACCTAGTTTGAAATCCTGGCAAACCGTGCGTTTGCTCTGTAAAATAGCATTCTTGATGTGTTCAATAGGGCTTTCCACCCAATTAGGTTTGGCGAAAAATAAATTTTGGAAACTCCCGAATCGAAAGGGGAAGGGAAAGATGCCTGCAAATTGCAGTAGAACTAATTTGCTTCGCCTGTGGCAACGCATCCGGCCCAGTAAAGCGGACCGCAATCGATCGGAGCACGGAGGGTCTTAGCGCAGCAGCGGAATTCATAGTGCCTTGCGCCATCGTTACCGAAAGGAATACCAGGAGAGATCCCATTTCAGGTAGGCACATGCGGCGTGAGGAAAACGGTAGCATTGGACAACATGAAAAAGCCTAATTACCGCGAGCCAAGCATGCTGAAAGCCCTAGTGGCAAGTGCACTGATCATCCTGATCACCCCACTACCCCTAGCACTTTACATGAGTGGCCTCGACTGGGTACTTCACGGGATCTCGGCAGTTCCAAAAGAATTTCTTGCCACATACTTCCTCGAATTAGGAATCCTAATCATCGGAATAGCCGTATTCAAAGTTAGAGAGAAGTTCTTCAACAAATAGGCTCTTGTTAGCCACTGTTGCTGCCTGTGTAGCTCCATGTCAGAATTGCTTTTTGCCTAACTATTAAAAGGCTCACCTTAGGGGGCAGTTTGGGTATTGATCCTGTGTTTCGTCGAAGAGCACAGCCGAATCGAAACTTATTTGAACATGTCCCAGAGGCTGAATGTGGTGCGCTTATACACCGAGTTTTTGGCCGCTCGCTTAGGATTTTTCAAATACCCCATCCCCTTACGGCCGTAACCGGGGATTAGTGCGCGCTTAATCGCCCTCTTCGCACGCCCCGTAGTGCGGGCTTTAATAGAACGGGTCAAAGATGGCGTACGCATACCGAACTTCATACCACCCATGGTAGCCCCGCCCTCTGTAATCCATGGACGACAGAGCATCAAGCGAAATAGTGAGGTTGGGTTCGCGAGCTCTGGCCGAATCCGCGAATCTTGGTTGACAACAGCATGACTCGCGAGTTCGACCTGGTTTCGCGAGGGAAACACCATACTTCGCGAAACCTTCCCATACCGTGTGTGGCAACCTGCCTGCACATCCGCCGGCACAGAAATTGCGCAAACCAGTTGATTAATTTCTAAAACCAACCTTAACGCAGGTCACCACTACTTATACTGGAGCGAATACCCAACAAAGTTGTTGGAAAACGTTCCCTATCAATACTCGAAGGAGAGTTTGTATGCACCGAAAAGGTGTACGAAAGCGGCTTCGGCTAATGTTAGCTTTGACCGCCGCGCTGGCAACCATCACAGCAGGAATCATGATTTCACCTACAGCCACTGCTGCCCCACCCACCGACGCCCCCACAGATTCAGCATCCGCCCCCAATTTGCCCTCGACGGTGCCCAGCCTGGACGGCTGGAAGGACGCTGCCGGATCGTGGACGCTAGATAAAAACGCGAAGGTGGCTGCGCCCTCGTCCCTTAGTAGGGAATCGAAAATGCTGGCCAAGGAACTGTCCCTGGTACTGAAGACGAACATTCCCGCCACCACCGACGGCAACATAAAACTGCAGCTAGACTCGGGCCGAAAGTTCTCTGACCTGGGCACTGAAGGCTTCGAAGTGAAAGTAACCCCGCACGGAGTGCAGCTCATCGGCGGCACCGAACAGGGCGTTTTCTACGGCACGCGCACGCTCTCGCAAATGCTGCGGCAGGGGCAGAGGACGCTGCCGGCGGGCTCAGCCGTGTCGGTACCCAAATATAAGGAGCGCGGGGCCACGCTCTGCGCATGCCAAATCAACATCTCCAACGAGTGGATCGAACAGTTCCTAGACGACATGGCGGACCTGCACCTGAACCAGGTGCTGCTGGAAATGAAGCTGAAGTCCGACAAGCACCCCGACACCAACACCTGGTCCTATTACAGCCGCGAGGACGTAAAGAAGTTCGTGGCGAAAGCCAATTCGCTCGGCATCGACGTGATTCCTGAAATCAACTCGCCCGGACACATGAACATCTGGTTGGAGAATTCGCCGCAATACCAGCTCACCTCGCGCGATGGGAAGAAGGCGCCCGATCGGCTAAATATTGCGGACCCGAAAGCGGTCCAGTTCTATAAAGACCTGATCGACGAATACGACGGCGTGTTCACCACCGACTACTGGCACATGGGCGCCGACGAATACATGCTGGGCGACAACTTCGCCAACTACCCGCAGCTGACCGAATTCGCCAAGGCCACCTACGGGCCGGACGCCACAGTAAACGACGCCTTCACCGGCTTCATCAACGACATCAACGACTACGTCAAAGCCAAGGGCAAGAAGCTGCGCATCTGGAATGACGGGATCGTGGAAACCTCGGAGGTAACGCTAGATAAGGACGTCATCATCGACTACTGGTATAAGTCGAACGCGCGCTCGTCAGCCCAGTTGGCTAAAGAAGGCTACCCGCTGATGAACGCTTCGACCGACCTGTACTGGTCGCGCTCGGTGCCCTCGTTCAGGGTGAACTCGCAGCGCCTATACAACAACCGGTCGTGGAATGCGGGCACGTTCAACGGGTCGCAAATTGACCCGGACTACAAGAAGCTGCTCGGTCTGCGCGTATCCATCTGGCCCGACGGTTCCACCAAGCAGACCGAGAACGAGGTTGCTGCGGCCATTTCGGACTCACTGTACTTCACCGCGCAAATGGCGTGGTCGGCCTCGCGTCCCTGGCCCAAGTGGCAGGGCGAGGATGGCATGAAAGCCACCATCGATTCGGTAGGCAAGCCTCTGCTTCGCACCGCCCTACCCACCACTAAGCGCGGCGACGACACCTACCAGATCCCCGAACTAGAACCCATTTCGACCGGACCCTGGCAACTGACCCGCACCCCCGACAGCTACTTTCAGCTAAAAGACCAGGCTAGTGGCAAATGCTTGACACTGCGGGACGGGACGACCGGCAACGACGCCACCGACAAGCACCTGGATGTGGTCACGCGCGTAGGATCTGCGCCCATACTCGCGCCCTGCGAAACCATGGCCCCGTCCTGGGATGACATGGGCAAGGCCGAGGCGCGCAACACCCAAAAGTGGCGGCTAGCAGATGAAGGGACCAAGGTGACGATCCGCTCCGCGCTCACCAACCAGTATCTGGCCACCGCCACCGGGCAGGAACGCCACCCTGACCTACAGGGTGTTAGCGCCGACGTGGAAAAAGCCCTAACCTTCTCTGGCAAAGGCACCCCCGTCCCCGCCGGCAAGATCGCCCAATTCCCGGGCGACCTGGTAAAAGACAATGCGCTGTTCACATTTAGGCCCGTAGCAGCCCTCAAGGTGGAGGCCGACAAGAGCGAAGCCAAGGCCGGCGAAAACGTAAACGTGACCGTCCGCCTAACCGCTCCCCGCGCGAGCGCACTCCCCTCCGGAACCATCACCCCGCAGCTACCCGACGGGTGGAAAGTGGCGCCCTCGACCGTGTCACTAAAGGCGGTCCCAGCTGGGAAAACAGCCGTAGCAAAATTTGTGGCGCAACCCCAGCAGGCCACTGAGAAGGTCACCGGGTTGCGATTCACGTACAAACCCAATGAGGCCTGCCACGGCCTTGGCGACATGAGCGCGGGCGTCGAAGTTGCCGTCGCCGGGCTGCAAACCGTCACCCCCAAGATCGAGGGGATTAGCACCGATTCGCAGGAAGAGGGCGGCGAAGGGCCCGTCAACGGATACCTCAAGGCTGCCTTCGACCAGGATCCGGACACGTTCTGGCACACCAGGTGGTCAACCGGAGAGGACCCGGCTCCTCACTGGGTCGTTTTCAACGCCGGCACGGACGATGCGGCCATCGCAACCGTGAACTACCTGCCCCGGCAGAACAAGCCCAACGGGCGCATCAACGCCTACAAGGTGTACGTTTCGGCCACGCCAAAGCAGGGCGGGGATGATTGGGGCGAACCCGTAGCCGCCGGGGAGCTGCCCAACAGTTCGCAGCTACACCGCATCCGTCTGCCGGAAGGAACCGTCGGCCCGTGGGTCAAACTAGAGGCAGTGCAAATGCACCCCTCAGACAACGGGCAGATTCCCGCGTTCTCGTCAGCCGCCGAGATCAACGTTTCCGTGCCGGTTGCTGCCGGCGAGGGCGAAGAACTGGCGGCTCCCGAACAGCCCACCAACCCCGAGGCAGCCGAACCCACCTGCCCAGCCGACGGCGATAGCGAAAGCGACGAACCTGGAGCTGGGGCTGAGAGTGGGGATGACGACGAGCCAGGAGCTGGGGCTGAAGATGGTTCCGGAGCGGGCGCTGGGTCTGAGACTGATCCCACCGACGAGCCTGGGAAGAGCGATGCCAGCCCGAAGGCAACTGCCGGGCGGGACACGCCCTCTAACGGTAAGTCGGTCGGAGCTGGCCAGCAGGTTGGAAACACTGGCACCTGGGCGGGGATCGCCCTAGGCGTGGCAGGCTTAATCGCTACCGCAGGTGCCTTGTTAGTGGCCTCCAGAGTAAACAGGCGCGGCTAGTACCTGCACAAATGTGTCGCCAGCGTCCACGATCGCATGCGTTCCTTGTAGAACTGCAGACGAAAGTGGGTGTTGGCGGCACTTTGCCATCTCGGCGCGGGCGCGCAACGTGCTCTAGTTTCGCGAGCCTAGGTCAACACCACTATGTCTTGCGAGTTCGACCTTGTTGCGTGGGATAACACAGAAGCTCGAGAAAGATCCCCTAGCCTCCCGAAAATACCAAGGGTCACGATGTCCCCGGCCCGCCCTCGTCTTATTTGAAAGCAACCCTGCGCAGGTAGTCGTTCAGTTCGGCGCGCCAAATATCCCACGAATGAATACCCGGTTGGTCAAACTCGACCACACGCGCCCCCGCCCGGCGGAAGGAATCAGCGCGCAACAGCGAATTCTTCCCAATCGAAACCAAATAATCTTGCAGGCCAGCCCCAGTGTGGATAGCACCTTTGAGCTGCCCAATAGCGCGGCGGTCGGCCTTGGAAAAATCGGTGGCGAGCGTGCCCGCACTCCACAGGCCGTAATAATCAAAGACCCCAGGATGCTTCGTGAGCAGCTCAATGCCACGCGCTCCACCCAGCGAAAGGCCGCCAAATGCACGCCGGCTCGGATCGTCGGAAGCGTTGAAATTCGCCTGCACGTACGGGATGACGTTTTGAACCATATCCTTCGCGTAGGCGCTAGAGACGATCAGCGAATCGGCGCCCATATGGTTGAAGTTGGTGGCCACAAGAATAGTGGGCTCTGCCTTACCGTCGGCAATCGCATTTTCCAAAATGTAGGGGGCTGCCCCCTGCGTGAACCAGTCAGTGTCATTGCCGCCCACCCCATGGCTCAAGTAGAGAACGGGGTAAGGCTTGGCGCGGTTAGGATCATAGCCCTTCGGCAGGTAGATCGAGAGCGGGTGGGACCCTGCCGGCGACATTGAATAAGAGGTCTTATAGCTGGCGTGGACGAACTTGCCCATCTGCTCGGCGGGACGCGGACGCTGGTAGGCATTGTTATAGGTGGGGTACTTTGGGTTTTGCGGCACGTAAACCTGCGACATGTTCTGCCTAGAGAAGCTGGGCAGGTCAGCACTGACGTTCAGGTTGGCCGGATCGGGGTGGCGCTTACACGTGTTCGCATCCGCATCCAGCTGCGAGCAGCCGTGCCCAAAAGCGTAGCTAAACGTTCCCGCAGGAAGAGGCACTTTCAGCTCCCATATGCCATCTGCGCCCTTGTTCATTTCCAGAATCTTCCACGGCGCGGCGGGCACGTCCCCCTTCTTCCACAGCGCCGGGATCCGCCCGTCGCCGCCGCCTAAAGTCTTGATCGAAGCAGGCTGAGAGAACGTCCACTCGCCGTAGAGCTGCACCGACTTCACGCCCTCGGGGGCCTTGTAGCGGAAAGTCACCTCGTAACCTGTGGGGCCGCGGTCAGTCTTAGTTACCGTAGGCCCCAACTTGGCCACCTCCGCCTGAGCAGCCGGGGACGACTGGCCGGACTGGCCCCCGGCAGCCCCGCCCTCGGCCGCGAGCGCTACGGATGCGAAACCGGCGGAAAGGGAAAGGCTCATGAGCGCTGCTGCTCCTACGGTGGCGATCTTTTTTGCTGTGCGAATCGAGCGTGGACGTGTCATAGGTGTGCTCCTTGACAGGGTGGCTGCGTTTGGGTCTACCCTAACGGCACGCCAAAGCCCCTGCAATTGCAAGGCTTGCGCTCGCTGGAACTGAGGGCTGCAAAACGCAAGAGGCTGGCAGGGCCTGCTTGGTGTTGCAGCCGGGGGCTACTTTTGTCTGCCAGGCAGGTGTGGGACCGGCAGTTCGGGCGGGGACAGCAGGCGAGGTGAAGATAATTTTTATCTTCACCTCCCAGAGGGATTTAAGCAAAGATAATATTTATCTTCACCTCCCAAAGGCGTTGGCGTGAAGATAAAAATTATCTGCGCGCACCTGCCGGTGCCACTTGGGGAAGGCCGTGAAGAACCCCGATCTACTTGACCAGCAGCCGATCGCTCATGCGCCCGGTCGGATTAATCCACGGGGTAAAGTCGACCACCTGGCTTTCACCGCCTGCTAGGCTCCCGCGCGCGGCTACGCCCCCACCATTATTTCCTGCCCCGCCGATGCGGAAGGTGTAGCGGCCGATCTGCTCTACCTCGATCTTGCCCTCGGCAAATTCGGCGTTGACCGACCGAATATATTCGCATTGTTCACTGGTCAACCAGCTTGCCGGGTCCGAACAGTTGAAAACCCCGCAAACGCGCGCAGCCTGCACGGTTACCTCATTTACCTCAGGGCTGAGCAGCGACCCATGCGTGCGCACCAACGCCACGTCCGGATCCAAGTCCACAAAGTCCTTTAGCCACACCCGGTTCAGTGAAGTGCGCAATGCATTTCGCACTCCCGGCCCGGTTGGATCTTTGTGCCGCTCAGTATTGTCCCAGTAGGGAGCCGTGTCCGGCCCAACTCTGATCCCATCTAGCAGCCCAAGCGAGGGCGCTATTACCGCACCCGAACCCAGCAGGTATGCGTCTGGGGCAGCCTGCCGGATCAGCTGCAAACCTTGTCGGTACGCCTGCTCGCGCGGCACGTCCTTATACCTACGCCCTGCGTAGGCTGCCGCATAGATGAAGTCCAGTTTGAAATACCTATACCCCCACCCGTAGAGGCGGGAAATCACCCCACGCAACCACTGGCGTGCACCCGGGTGCGTAGTGTCCAAACCGAAGTAACCTTGCCCCCAGTTGTACCCGACCTCGATGGGCACACCCGAGCCGTCGTGAATAAAATATTCGGGATGTTTGCGGGCAACCTCCGAATCTGCCATAGCAATAAAAGGCGCTACCCAGATTCCCGGGGCCATCCCCTGAGCCGAAATTTTTACTGCCAGATCAGCCATCCCCGAGCTGAATTTCGCGTTTGGCCACCAATTACCCACTGCATCTTCCCAGCCGTCGTCAATCTCGAGCACCTTGTACCCCAGGCGCGCGGCGGGGCGGATTTCGCTGCCAATTATTTCTTCGCTGATCTCTTCAAACCACGAATACCAAGAATTCCAAATGGGTTCCGCACGCCGCTTCTTCGAAATCTGCAGGCATTGTCTTAGCGCCCGCACGTACGCCTGCCAGCATTCGCGCTCAGTGCCAAACGCAAGGAACCATTCAACCTCAGCTTCCCCCTCCAGAGGGCGAGCACTTACCGTTTGCGCGTCAACATCCAGCACCGTGCTGTACCGCGAGAGGGCCCCTACCAGCAGACATGCCTCGCCCTCGCGCAGGGCGGTGACCATGTAGGAGCGGTGCCCTAACGCGGTGTCGGTGGCCGCATCCTCGGCAGTATTAGTGCGAGCCGGATTGTTCCACACGCGCCAAGGTTCGCGGTTCAGATGCCACCAGTTAGTGGCGGACCAGGAATTCCACCCGTGACGGAAAAAATCCGAACCTGGGGCGAAGTCGTGTTCTAGCTGCAACGATGCGGCTTTAATGCGAACCCCCTCGCCGTCAAGTATTTCGCCTTTTAGGCTTGGGCCTTGCTCCGCAATGTTGGTAGCTTGGCCGTTTTCTGTGCCTTTTCTAAAAGCACCTGAACTAAAGTCACAGCGCAACACAGCTGCCTTGGTTGTATGCGAAAATTGCGCGAACATAGAACACCTAATTTCTTCTAACTTTTGGTAGGGCCAGATCCGCCCTTTTCTATACCGCGGCTGGCAGATGAAGCTCGGCCTTGCTGGAAAACCTGGGGCGGGGCCTGCTGCCCCGCCCCAGCTTGCTCCTATTCCTGCAAGAGCTTATTTACCTTCTGATTCAGCTGTTTCAGCTCGGTAGCAGGATCTACCTTTACACGCTGAATCTTCTCAATCGACACGTCGGCCTCGGAATTGATCTCGTCAGCCTTATAGGTAATTGGGTAGTAGGACAGGGCCTCCTTGTTCTTGGTGATATCCAAGAACGGGCTTACATCTACACCCCGCTCGGAGTGGGCCTTTGCCGCAGCCTCCGATTGCTTGGTTAGCGACGGGAACACTACCGCCTCGCCAGCAACAATTGACTGGCAATCGTTGCTGGTAAGGAACTTGACCCACTGCCAGGCCTCATTCGGATGCTTAGAATCGCGGGTGATCGATGGCGCAAGCCCGTTAATAATGGTCTTGCGTCCGGCCGGCCCGGCAGGCAGCGGAGCGAACGCAAACTTTTGTGCCTTCGACTGCGCCCACGTGTTTATGCGCCAGGATCCATCCGGCACCAAGGCTGCCTTATTCTGTTCCATCATCGGTTCAAGGCCCAGGTCACCAGCTTTTTCAACGGGAGTTACGTAACCAGCCTCAATCTGCTTTTGCATCCACCCGAGTGCTTCCGCCAGCTTCGGATCGTCTAACTTGTACTGGGTGCCAAACGGGTTCTTGTCCAGATAGTTGAAACCGTTAGACAGAGCCAACCAAGACCAAGGGCCTTGGCCCACAACGCCGCCACCAGTTTCTAGACCCCACCCGTAAGTTTTGACCTTCTTCTTGTCGAAGCCAGGCTCGTCACCGCGCTTACCGTTCTCGTCTATGGTCAGGTGTGCAATTAGTTTGCCGAAAGTTCCGCCATCTGTGGGGTTCCAGTTCAGATACTTTAGGTCTTCTGCCTTATACCCGGCCTCTTCAATATCTTTCACGTTGTAGACGAGGGCGATCGTGTCCCAATCCTGTGGGATTCCGTAACGTTTGCCGTCCTTGACCCACAGGTCGGCCAGCTCGCCGGTGTAACCGGACAGGTCAACCTTATCTTTCTTTACATTTTCGGAAATATCGGCAAGCACGCCCTTCTTCGCTAGTTCTGGGTAGTGTGCTACGTGGTTCGTAATCACGTCAGGGGCCGATCCGGAATTTAGCGCAACGGTAAGGTTCTGCCAGTAGTCGTCCCAGCCTTTTTGATCAATTTTGATCTTCACGCCGGTTTTCTTGGTGAATTCCGCCGCGCACTTTTCATAGGCGGGTTTCTGGTTGGGATCCCACAGGGAATAGGTCAGGGTTACGCCGTCGCCTTTGCCCGCCGCACCGTCGTTTTTCGCTTCCTCTGGGGTGCACGCCGCCAGTCCCACGCAAGTCAGCGCCGCCAGGGATGCGATCGCGATCTGCTTTTTCATTTTCTCTCCTTTGAGAATCTGGTTTTCAGCTTGAAAGCTTTCGAATTTGAATGGTTTAGGGGTTTCATAATTGGTATTTGTTGTTTAGAAAATTGCCTCACCCCCTATTTGGCCGAAGTGAGCCCAATAGAGCTGACGATCGTCCGGCCGAAAAGCAAAAGGATTAGTAGCATCGGGATGGTTTGCAAGGTAGCGGCTGCCATAAGTCCGGCCCAGTCGGGGCGGGTAGAGGGCGAAGCCTGCTGGAACACTGCCAGCGCCACGTTCAACACCCGCACCACGTGTTCGTTGCCTACTAGCTGGGGCCATAAGTATTCGTTCCAGGCGAATACGGCCTGGATAATGGCTACGGTGCTAATTGGTCCCTTCATCATGGGTACTACCACCCCGGCGAAGATGCGCAGGTGCGAGGCACCGTCTAGTTTGGCGGCCTCTTCTACTTCGCGCGGCAAAGCCAGGAAGAATTGGCGCAGGAAGAAGATCGCGAAGGGGCACACGAACACGTAGGGGGCCAGCAGGCCGGTGAACGTGTTCAGCAGGTTCATGTTTTTGATCAGAATGAAGTTGGGCAGAACGATGAAGATCGGCGGGATCATCATGCCGGTGAGTAACACGGTGAAGATGGCGTTGCGGCCGGGAAAGCGCAGGCGGGCGAAGGCGTATGCCGCCATTGCCGAGGAAAGCACCTGGCCGAACACCAATATGGCGGTGAAAATTAGCGAATTTCGCAGGTACAGCCAGAAGTACATTTTGGCGCCGGATCCGCCAGCTGCCATGTCTTCTTCCGGGCTAGCAAGCCCCAGGACTCGTTTGAAGTTTATCCAAGTCACGTCCGTAGGAATTAGCGAGTAATTGCCCGAGAAGATTTGCGCGTTAGGGGTGATAGCGGTGCGGATTGCCCAGGCGAATGGCAGTAGAGTAACCACCAGTAAAAGGATTAGCGTGACCCACCCAAGAATATGGTTTAACGAGAGTTTCTTCTTCATTGCGATCAGTCCAAATCCGTCTCGGTAGCCTTAGTGACCTTTAGCTGCACCAGCGTCATGGCCAAAATGATCAGCAAAAGCACCACAGCCATTGCGGCCGCGTACCCCATTTGCCCCTGATGGAACGCTTTTTCGTAGATGTAAAAGTAGATAACCCTGGTCGAGCCTACGGGCCCTCCCTTAGTAGCAACCGCTACGGTGTCGAAAATCTGGAATGAGCCGATCATCGACACCACCACGACCATCACCAAGATGGGGCGAATTAGCGGCAGGGTAATTCTATAAAAGGTGCACCAGGGGGAAGCCCCGTCGATCGCCGCCGCCTCGTAGACCATCTTGGGCACCATCTGCATTCCCGCAAAAATTAGCAGGGCGGTGTAGCCCATGTTTCGCCAAGAATTTACGAGGGCTACCGTAAATATTGCTAGATCTGGGTTGCCGTAGAAAGCGATAGGACCAACCGAGGCCATGCCTAGAAGATGATTTAGAAGGCCTACGTTGGGATCTAAAATAAATAGGGTAATCACTGCGACGGTAACGTTCGGCACCAGCCACGGCACTAGAAGCAGCGAACGGATAACAGTCGAATGCGAAATCTTTTGCATTAGTACCGCAATGCCTAACCCTGCTGCTGTTTGCGTGGTGATGTTTACTACCACGTAGGTGGCGGTGATCCACAGGGCGCGCAGGAAGTGTTCGTCTGAGACTAGTTTGCGATAGTTGTCGAAGCCTACCCAACGCGAGGGCGAAATCAGGTCCCAGTCGGTGAAGCTGATCTGTAGCCCGCGAGCCATGGGAAGAATGTAAAAAACTACGAAACCAAATATTGCCGGAGCTAAAAAGGCGTAAGCGATTACGTATTCGCGCCTGGAAGTTTTCGAGGGCGCATTTGCTGCCATTGGTTGTTTAGCCTGCGTTTTTACCGTCGCAGATCGTGAGTGCTTCGCCATTGATGCCTCTTTATCTCTTGCGGTAGAAATATTATTACGCTAGTTTCTTTTATAAGTCAAGGAGTGGGGTTCCCTACCCCTTGATATCGTGTCTATGACGCGGAAGACGAGGAGACGATGAAGGCAACTAGAAGGATCCAACGCCGAGCGAATATGGAAGCCGTTCTTCGCGCTGCCATGGCTAAACCTCACACCCTCTCGCAGCTCGCTTCCAAAACCGGCATCACCCGCCCCGCAACCGAATCTGTTGTTCAGGACCTAACCAAACTGGGCTGGATAGGGCCCACCTCTGCCCCAAAGGACACGCCCACACTTGGCAGGCCCGCATCCTACTTTGGCCTTTCGAAGAAGGCTGGACTGGTGGGCGCCCTCGACATAGGGGCACACCATATTTCGGCGGCACTTGCCGAGCTGTCAGGGGACGTCATTGCCGAGAAGACGGGACCAGCCGACGAAGGCACTCCTATCCGCGAGCGCGTAGACCTGGCCGTTAGATTATTGCAGAATCTGCTCCCACCGAGGGCGAACCTACGCATTTGCGTAGTTGGTGCCCCCGGCATCCATAACCGGGGCAAGGTGGTGTACTTTGGCGGTTCGGGTATGCCCGGACTTCAGGGGTTCGAGTTGGCCTCTGCTGTAAAAGACGAGCTTTCTGTACCAGTGTTGACTGCGGGTGATTGCCACCTGGGTGCCAGGGCTGAGTCTTGGCGTGGGGCCGCCTCGGGTATAGATCAGGTTGTGTTTATCCTGGCAGGAAAGCGCACGGGGGCAGCCAGCGTCATAAACGGGCGCGTTCACGAGGGCCAGTCTGGTGCCGCCGGGCTAATTGGGGAATTAGACTGTTTAGGGTGGCGAACCCTAGAGGAGGAAACTTTTGCGTCCGCCCTCTACCCGGGGCACGCACCAAGTAGGGATGAATTATTTCCCCTCGCCGCCAACGGAGATGAAACCGCGCTTCAGGCGGTGGACCTGTATGCGAAGGTCTTGGCACGTGGAACAGCAGCCATGATTTTGGCGCTGGGGCCGCAGGCGGTGGTAATCGGGGGGCAATATTCTAACTACGCAGATCTGTTCCTACCGACTTTGCGCTGCGAGCTAGGGAAATTTTGTCCGTTCATGCCACAAATTCTGCCGTCCACCCTAGGGGAGAAAGCAGTGTTGGTGGGAGGGATCCGCCACGCCTTAGACGCAGTGTTCGACAAGATTTCCGACCATGTGCGCAATTCAGACTTCTTCCCAGCAGCAAGCCAAGTCCTAGACGCTGAAGACTAGGCTAGCGCTGGAGCTGGGATGGCTTGTTGGTTGGTTGGGGCTGGTTGGTCGCCCTCGGGGTGGGTGTTCGCCCTCGAAATGGGGGGCAAGGCGGTTTCGACCTTGGTTCGCTGCAAAACACCAAGGTTCGCGAAAGTTCCCCTGGTTTTGCGGCCCATACCAGCGCTCCCCCGATGCCAACCCCAACATTCCGAGGACGAACACCAGAATCCGCAGCTTTTCTAGCCCTTCTTGTCTGGGACCAAGAAGGATGATCCGAAAGCGAGTGCCAGGACTACAACTCCCACCACAATTGAGACCACATACTGCGCCTCGACGGCACTTCCCTGACTCATTGATACTTTCTGCGCCGAGTAGATGATGACCCAGCTGAGTCCCGCACCGATATTAAAGGCACCCGTATTCAATCCTGGCAACGAACCGGGACGATCCACGGGACTCAGTACTACTCCCAGGCCATTCAGCATAATGTTCGCCCCGCCAGCGTAGAAGATACCTACCACGATAGCTAGCAGGACGAGGGCGAGCACTGATGACTTATCGACTAAGAAACAGAATCCCAACATACCGATTGCGGCACCTACGAGACCTGTTCGCAGGATCGTTGTGTAGCCAAAAGTGGCTGCTAATCGACCTGAAATTGGCCCCACTAATAGTCCTGCGACAGCATATGGAGTTAGGACTGCAAAAGAGACAGTCTGTGCGGACATCCCAAAAGCTAAGTCTGCGTCCTGAGCCATGGCAGGGATAATCCCGTTCATTATTGCAAATACGCCGCAAAGCGTAAGTGTAGTGGTCAATAGCAGAGCCCACGTCTCGCGTTGCTTTAGCTGCGTAACAGGAACTAGTGGTGCGTCCTGTTTTTTCTCGACTGCCCAGAAAACGAGGAACGCAATAACCGCAATAACCAGACTTGTCAGAATCAACAGCCAATGAGAAGAGTCCATTGCCCCAAGTTCATTCACACATACCAAAGCGGCCCCAACTGCTACAACAAGCAAGAAGGACCCAGTCACGTCCAGAGGGCGGCGGTCGTTACCGAAGGATTCCGATTCAAGTAGGCGTACGCCAATTCCCGCTACACCGGCTACTATGGCCATAACCCAGAAGACACTCCTAAAGCCAAAGTTCGTAGCCAAGTACCCCCCGAGCATCGCGTCAAAGCCGGCAATGCCACCATTTATTGCGGTCACAACTCCCATAAGAGTCCCAAAGGTTTTCTTTTCAGTTACCTCAGCCCGCAGCATGACCAACGCGATAGGAATGACTGGACCCGAAATACCTTGGACAACTCTGCCAACGAATAGAAGAGGTATGTTCGTCGAAATAGCAGCGAGAACGCACCCGCCTGCCATAACGAATAACGAAATGGTTAGTATCTTTCGCCTGCCCAAAATATCCGCCAGCCTAGGAAGAAATAGCGCAAACAGAGCAGCTGCAGTAAAGAATCCTGTCTGGGTGGTGGCTACGGCAGCTCCCGTGGTATGCAATTCTCGCTCGATAGTGACGAGGGCGGGGCTCAGCATACTGGCATTTAACTGGAAGGCTAGGCATGCCAAGAGAAGACCCGCCATTAACGCTGGAATGCTAATTCTCTTGGTTTTGGCGTTGGTAGACATCGTTGTCTCTCTCGTATAGTGGGAATGGTATTTGTATCTATTCCTGGACGGACATATTAGTTGAGCGTTTCACTGAAGGACGTAGCTGATGCAGCAGGAGTGTCGATTGCAACAGCATCACGGGTTTTAAATAACAGCCGAAAGGTTACGCCTGACACTGCTCAGAGAGTTCGGGCCGTTGCAAAATCCTTAGGGTACGTGCTAAATCCTCTTGGCAAAGCGCTTCGCCAGGGAGATAGCGACGTGGTTGGCGTCATCGTGCCGGTTATAAGCAACCCTTTCTATTCTGCTTTAGTTCAATGCCTAGAACTGGAAGTCGAGAAGTGCGGCTACAAATGCCTTATTGCTGATTCCCTTGGGGAGCTAGACATTGAAGAAGATCGAATGCGAACCCTCTCGAGTCGAAGAGTCAGAGGCATTTTCGTCGTGCCCGCATACTTCGACTTATCAGCGAATATAGTCAAGGAGATCTCTGCACAGATTCCGGTAATTCAAGTAGATCGTAGAGTTTCTGACGAATATGCTGCCCCTTTCGTAGGCATTGACAATGAAGATGGAATAGCTAAGTTGCTCGCACACCTGAAAGGCCAGGGAGTAAAGACCGCGACCTACGTGGGAGCTGATAATAGGACCTCAGCTGGCCGGGAACGGCGTAGTGCCCTTGAGCAACTGGCTCCAAAATACGGCATCCAGCTAACTGCGCACGTCCTGAATAGGTTCTTATTCTCGTTCGGCTTTGAAGCTGTCTCCACGATTCTTAGCCGCGGAGAACTTCCAGACGCCTTGATAGGTGCCGATGATCTAATTGCCACCGGCCTCCTGGCTGGACTGGCAGAACACAATCTAATGGTCCCGCGAGACGTTGTGGTGACGGGATTCGATGGCACGCTTCTATCCGAGGTCTCTGTTCCTAGACTCACTTGCATAAAGCAACCACTGGAACAGATAGCCGAGGCCGCCGTGGCGGCTCTGGAGTCACAACGGCTTCGGCCTGGCCAGCACAATTGGAGCACCACAGTGAAGGGGACTCTCCAGATCGGGGGATCGACCGCGCGAAGCTCTTGATCGACCCCCCACCGGCTAGTCCAGATTCCTGATTGCTCCGCGAATTAAGTTCCAGAACTTGTCGACATCAAGCTTCATTGCAATATCGGCATTAGGTTCCTTATGGAGCATGTCATGCAGATCTACCGCGGTGGCACCCGAGGTGAATTTGCCTTCGGTCTCCACGTCCACGTGGGACCTGACCACGGTCGCCACGCTTCGATCAATTGCAATAGCTACTGTAATTGGATCGTGTAGCGGCCCCTCAGGCATGCTTTCGACGGCATCATAAGTACTGCAGAAGAATTTCATAAGTTCTACGCCGAATTTACTGGTATCATTTCTAATATTTTCGATAGATTCAATTACTTCTTTTGTAATCAAAGCCTGATGAGTAATATTGAGTCCTACCATGGTGACTTTTAAGCCAGAATTGAAGACTACTTCTGCTGCTTCTGGATCTACCCAGGCGTTAAATTCCGGATATGCTCCGACATTTCCGCGGGTTGTAGAGCCACCCATCCAGATGATCTCCTTAATCTTTTCGTGAAGATCAGGTCGATCCAAGATTAGCTGCGCGACGTTGGTGATAGGACCTGTAGGAATTATTGTAATCGGCTCTTCAGCACTCTCGAGAATGTCAACAAAAAGCTCCTGAGCAGACCTTTTGTCTAGTTCCACCGTCGGCTCTGGCAGCTCTGGACCCCCGAGTCCGTTGTCACCATGGATCCACGAGGCCGGAGTTAGCTTACGCTTTAGCGGCTTATTCGCACCAGCAGCAACAGGCACATCGCGAATACCAGCTACTGTCATCGCTACTCTGGCATTATAAGTAGTGTTCTTAAGCTGCCCGTTTCCTCCAACGGTTGTAACACCGCGAAGATCAATTTCAGGATTCCCTGCTGCGAGCCATAGCGCAAATACATCATCGTGTCCGGGGTCGCAATCCAAAATAATAGGGGTGGCCATTATTGCTCCTTTGCAATGTAATCGTTTACCACATATTAAAGACTTCCACCTTCGTACGGACCTGTCAAGGGATTCGCAAGACTTTCCCATACGCTTTGGGCAACTCGAAAACTAGACTTCCTACATGTCATGCAGAACGCCGCAGCTCATGAGACTCCACGACAGGGTCGAACACTCTCCTAACATTGGATTTATTCCGTTAGACAATTGTTCCGCCCACAGATACCCTGCGGGCGGAACAAGCGTACTAGCTTTTTAACGTGTCACCTTCTTACAAGCCCACTTCCTTAGCTGTTGCGTATGATGTTTGGGTTCCCCGTTTCGTTACAGAATCCCCCGCGTATTTGTTCGCGGCCTCAATAGAAGCCGCCACGTCGCCGGTGCGCGTCCAGGTATGGCTAAAGCAGCCAATAAAGGCGTCGCCAGCACCAGTAGTATCAACAGCCTCTACCTTTTCGGCCTCTACCATTACTTCTTTGTCGGCTGTAACCCACAGGGCCCCTTTAGAACCCAAAGTAACTATCACATTAGGAATGCCCGCATCCAAAAGCACATGCGCAGCGTTTAGGATGTCTGCGCGCGTATCTACAGGCATACCCGAAAGTAGGGATAGTTCGCTTTCGTTGGGAACAATGAACTCGACACCGCTCACCTTATCGAGCAACAACGCAGGGTCTGCTGGAGCCGGGTTTAGTAGAACAGGGATGTTTAGCTCATTTGCCAGCTCTATAGTGGCGTACACGGTATCGAGCGGGATCTCTAGCTGCATCACTATGAGCTTGCACCCCGCAATCGCCTCCTTCACCCCCTGCACGTCGGCCGGAGTGAGCTTAGCGTTTGCTCCCTTCACAATAATGATTGAGTTGCGGGACTGTGGATCAACAAAAATTGGCGCAACCCCAGAAGTGGCGTCCGTACGCATCACATATTTCGTGTCGATGCCATTATCTTCAAAATTGCGGATCGTGTTGTCGGCAAACATGTCGTTTCCGACCCTTGTCACCATTAGTACTTCCGACCCCATCCGGGAGGCAGCTACTGCCTGGTTAGCCCCCTTGCCGCCGCAGCCCATTCGGAAGTCTGGAGCCTCAACGGTTTCGCCATCATTCGGCATCCGGTTGATATAGCTGATCAAATCAACCATATTCGAACCCACTACTGCAATATCCATTGCTAGTCCTCCTTCACGCCAGTGTGTACGTTGAACTCGCGAGTCTGCCCCGCCTCCAGCTGGATTAGTGTGCCCGCCTTGCGTGCCGCTTCCCTACCTTCAGGCCTTGATGTTCCCGGCAACGCAAATGCAGCCACCTTTTGGTCAGCATTGTGTAAAATCCACCGCGTTACTACCGGGAATTGGGCGGTAGAAAACTCGGTCTGAAATACCGTTCCATCTGGGCTCTTCAAGTTGAATACCGCATCCTTCACAGTGTCAGCAACGCCATCGGCAAAGTACACTATCTCGGGGTCGAACTCCTCCGCGCCCTCAAGAGAATTTGCGTCTTTCTTGCCTGCCTTGATGTCTTCATTGAGCTGCAGCCACTTCTTTGTGGGCTTTACATGATCTGGAATAGATTCACGCAGCTTAAAGGCACCCTCGGGAAGGTTCTGGCTCATGGTTCCGCCCGGCACAAACGCATAATTCATGTGGCACATATACTGCAGAGGCATCGGCGCATACTTCGACAGGTTAGTTATCTGCAGATGAATATCGAACATGGTCGATCCTTCGCGCAAAGTCACGGACGGTTTCGCCAGGTAATGGTCGCCAAACCCCTTCAAGTATTCCCTACTGGATTCGACCGTCACAGAGTTATCTTTGACAATTAGCTTCGCGCTATCCATCGGTGCACAGGCGAACTCGCCATGAAGCGGGTGATCATCTTCAGGACCGGGGCATCCAGCAGCCAACAGGCCCGAGTGGAAGGCAAAGCATCCATAAGTATCCTCAATCAATGTTGCGGGCTTCGGCTCTGGGAACATGTTGGTCATGCGCAGGCTCTTACCAGCAAAAGACGCATCCCAGATGATCTGCCCCATGAACGGCAGCACCTCTACATAGCCACGATCGTTATGGATGGTCAAAGACTCAATTCCCGAATCATATTTTTTCGCAACAACCGACCACTTGTCGGCGTGAAGCAACTCTGCTTCACCAGATCCGAACTGGCTCTTATCCAGCTTGATTTCAAAATTCACTTGCCCTGCTCCTTTCGGGAGTTCTTGAATGCGAAATAGAAGTAGATGAGTACTGCGCCAAAGCAAACTAGATTCACGCAGAAAGAGGTCTGCATTGACCCGGTAACGTCAGAAACTAGACCCTGCACTGCTGGAATTACAGCTCCCCCTATGATCGACATGACGATCACAGCGCCGGCAGTCTCAGTGAACCGCTTGTCCTCTACCGAATCGAGGGTGCGGGTGTAAATGGTTGCCCAGCACGGCCCGAACAAGGCGGAGGTTAGTACAGCAGCGTAAACCGCACTCATGTTCGGAACGAAGATTACGTATAGCAGGGCAACAAGGCCGCACGCCGCGTAGATGATAAGAACCAGATCCTGGTTCATCTTCGTCATCAGAAGGTTGGCGATGAACTTGCCCAAGAAGAAGCCAATAAACGCCAAAACCATGAAGTTCGAGGCAGTTCGCTCGTTCAGCCCATGGTCCAAATTCAAGGCAAGGCGAATAGTAAACGACCAAACCGCGGTCTGCATACCCACGTATAGGAACTGGGTTAGAATTCCCGCCCGGAACCGCCCATTTTTAGCTAGGTAAGCAATCGTCTCGCCTATAGACGCTTGGGCCTCTTCATGCGATTTAGCCTGGTAAGGCTTGCACCTTGGGAACTGCGTGATAGCCACGGTAATCAGAATCACGAGCAGTATCAGAATAATCACGCGGTAAGGATGCAACGTCCTCTGCAACATTTCGCGAGCGAAGCGGGCACTTTCCTCAGCGTCCATTTCTGCCATCTGACTGTGCAGCGAATCGCCACCGGTGAATATCAGGTATTTACCAAGCAAAATGCCAGTTATTGAACCCAGCGGGTAGAAGGTCTGCGAAATGTTTAACCGCAAGGTCGATAGCTTCTTGGGGCCGATCATAGACGAATAGGTATTGCACGAGGTTTCTAGGAAAGAAAGTCCTACCGCAATAGCAAATAGTGACACCAAGAAGACCGAGTAGGTAGCCATATGCGAGGCTGGGAAGAACAGTGTGCAGCCGATAATGTACACCGTCAGGCCGATCATGATCCCCACCTTGTAGCTTGAATGCCTAATTACCCGCGAGGCAGGAATCGCAATTAGGAAATAGCCCCCATAGAAGGCGGACTGCACAAACGCCGACGCAAAGTCTGAAAGCGAGAAAATCGACTTGAACTGGGTAATCAGAATGTCGTTCAAGCTCGCTGCAATGCCCCACATAGGAAAGCAGATCGAAAGCAAAATGTATTGAAAGATAGGGGTCTTATTTAGATACCCATCCCGAAGCTGCAAGGTCCGATCTTTGATAAGTCCCTTGGAAGTGTTTGGGGTGCCCACGTTGGTATCCGCGCTCATCTTGCATCCCCTAACAGTTTCACTCCGGCAGACGCACCTATGCGGCTAGCCCCAGCAGCAACCATCTTTTTAAACGCCTCCGCCGTCCGGATTCCTCCGGAGGCTTTGACACCCATGTCCTCACCAACCGTCTTCCTCATGAGGGCAACGGCCTCAGTGGTGGCGCCCGCCTTAGAGAACCCGGTTGAGGTCTTCACAAAGTCAGCTCCGGCCTCTTTAGCGCACTGGCATGCCTTCACAATCTCCTCATCGGTGAGCAAGCAGGTTTCCAGAATTACCTTGACCAGCGCACCTGCGGATGCTTCAACTACAGCCCTTATGTCATTGGTGACCAACTCCCAGTTGGCCTCCTTGGCAGCGCCCACGTTCAACACCATGTCCACTTCGTCAGCGCCGTCCTCGACTGCCTTCTTAGCCTCGGCAGCTTTGATCGCAGAAGTATGTGCCCCCGATGGGAAACCAATCACTGTACAAACTTTCACGTCGCTGCCAGCTAAACACTTAGCTGCAAGTTCAACCCGGCAGGGGCTGATGCACACTGACCAGAACTCGAAATCCTTCGCTTCCTGGCACAGTTTTTCTACCTGCGCTGCGGTGGCATCGGGACTAAGTAGGGTGTGGTCAATCAGCTTTGATTCCTGACTCATCTTGTCTCCTTTGACTAGTTACGCAGGAGAGTTTAGCCAGGTGCACGCCACAAAGGAACATATTTTTGGCACATATGTGCCTTTTTATAGTTTATGCAGCCCCTTATGATGTGCCGCATAGAGCTTCCTTGCCGTCACAACATCCACCACCAACCGGTTTGCGTACCCATTCATAAGTGCGGCATAGATAGTTGACAACTTTTCTGCTCCACCAGCAACTAAAACTTTTTGCTCCTTATGCCTCAGATCAGGCAGCGAAATACTTAAAGTTCTGGCATTTAAATCCGGTAGGCAGACTCTGGCGTTCTGGTCAACAAAATGCGAGCAGATGTCTCCCACCGCTTCTTCCATCAGCTTGCCTTTTTCGTCCTCGGAATACAAAGGGCTGGCCAACAAGGGCGAAGACGGCCTTGCGGAACCTACCGTATAAACCGCAATTCGGGCCTCTATCCCAAGATCGAGCACTTCGCGAACCACATGCTCGCGCTCCACAGCCTGCTTAGCCGCCACAGATTCAAAACAACTCGGATACCCCAAAAGGTACGTTTGTGCGTTGAGCGAGTGCCTAAGCGCTTTGAAAGATTCAAAGCCAGAAAGATCAGTAGACGGATCCCCTATGTTTCCCCTCAGCTGGACGACTTTAATATCTTGGAAATCAGTTTGGCCCAGGCTTGCTGCCACCTGGCTGACAGTCCTTGACCACGAAAAACCGATCGTGTCGCCATCGCGGATTAGACCTTTCAGAAGCTGAGCTCCGGCTTTGCCTAGCGCCTTGCGCAGATCAGTCTCTCGTCGTCCCCCGGGCGATACCAACCTGACCTCAACCAGTTCGAAAGCATTTTTCAGGTAGTTAATCAGCTCAATGTCACGCTCTCGAGGATCTTCCACACGTATCTGCACGAATCCACGATCGCGGGCATGTGCCAGCAGCTTCGAAACGTTTGCTCTTGACACATGCAATAGTTCGGCAACTTCAACCTGCGAGCGCCCCTCGTAGTAGAGCTTCGCCGCATCAACTGACAACTTGTCTTTGCGAGTTAGCCCCAGTCGATCGGTTTTCACTAGACCCCTACCCGCTTCTACTTCCAAAGCGTTACGTTACAACGCTGCTTATTCCCTCAAGCATAGGATCTAGTGGACCAGTCGCGCTAGGTTAGGGCCGCTGCACCGGCTAGCTCTTCAAGGCAGCCTGCCGCACTAGCTGAGCTGCAAACCGCAGATGTGGTCAGTGTTCACCTCGATCTCGGCGCCCCCATCCCCAACCTCAAACTGTATGGGTCCACCATCGAGCATTTGCGCGCTAGTGTAACGCCCTGGCACCCAGAGCTTAATCTCCTTCCTGCCCGGGCGTTCCTGCGGCACCACAAATACAAACAGCCGGTTCTCTTTCCGCGTGCAGTAGACCCTGGCATTATCGGCTCGCACCTTTATATCGTCAGCTCTACGTGTACCGTAGATTCCCACGGCGTGAGCACCAACCCACTTGCCTATTTGGGAAAGCGATTCACGGATGTGCACTGACATGTGCCCGGTCGCATCTGGGCCTATTCCAAGCAGATAGTTCCCTCCTCTGGAAATTACTTTCAGCAAATCTTCAATAACCTGCGCAGTTGGCTTCGTTTCGTCGTCGCGACTCATAGAGCACCAAGACTTCGTCAAAGTAACGCAAGATTCCCACGGCCAAGCCGGGCCCTGGTCCGGAATCTCTTGTTCGGGGGTCCGGTAGTTCTCGTGCGGCCCGTGGACTTCGCGATCAACCATCAATATTCCCGGCTGCAGTTCGCGCGCCATCGCTGCTAACTCTTCAATCTTGAATGGCTCTTCGGGCCCTCGCACCCATCCGGCATCCAGCCAGAGCATCATCTGTTTGCCGTATTTGCTGAGTAGCTCGCGAATTTGATCGTGGCTAAACTGCACAAACCTATCCCACCTGCGCGGGGCAACAGAGATGTCGTAATTGTGGAACCTATCCGAGATCGGGTTCGCCCGATCCCAGTAGTCGGGTCGCGACCAGTCTGCTTTCGAGAAATAGACTCCCGTTTCAAGACCAACTTCACGAGCTGCCTGAACAACTTCCGCAAAAATGTCCCGGCCCAACCCAGCGTCTTCGGCAGTACACTTCAAATTCGAAAAAGCACTGTCGTACATCGCAAATCCGTCGTGATGCTTAGTGGTAAAAATCAGGTATTTTGCCCCGGCATCCGCCGCTGCCTGCGCCCACTGGTTTGCATCGAATTCTTGCCCTTTAAAATTCCTGGCCTGATCGTAATACCAGGTCTGGTACTGGCCATCCGTGCCCTCAAAGCCAGCAGCTTTATCGGTAAAGTCCCCCAAGTCTTCCCTATGCAGCGACCACGATCCTGCCTGGCCAATGAAAGAGTAGATCCCCCAGTGGATGATCACGCCAAATTTCATGTCTTGCCATCGCTGCAAGGTTTGCGCCACCGCCGGATCAGTAGGGTACGTGTAACCAGGATCGGGGGCGGGCTTTAGCGCGCCGGCAGCCTCTAGTGCATCCGGAGTAAAGTCTGCCATCAGAATTTCACCCCGCCCTCTTCAATGCCGCGGAAGAAGTACTTCTGCGCAAACATGAAGATCAAAAGTACCGGAATAAGTGCAGTGATCGCACCTGCAAGAACCAGCTGGTAGTTCGTTCCAGTGATGGAATTCTTTAGCGAGGACAGCGAAACCATCATCGTCTGCTTTTCCTGGGAAGGCAGAATCATCAGCGGCCACAAAAAGTCCGACCAAGCATAAATGAACGAGGTCAGCCCAACTACCGTCAGCGCTCCCTTCACCTGCGGTAGGAAAATATGCCAGAAACGGGTGAATTCACCGGCCCCATCGATAAGTGCCGCATCCTCAATTTCGTCTGGCACCCCCAAAAATGCCGCCCTCATCAGCAACACTTGGAATGGCCCTAGCATTACCGGCAGCCACACGCCTATTAGAGAACCATAAAGTCCCAACGCGGCAACCTGGTTAAACAGTGCCAACATCAAAGTTTCAAAGGGGAAGATCATTGCCGAGGTAACTACCAGCGTGAAGAACGACCTGCCCCTCCACCCCTTGCGCGAAAGCATGTAACCGCCCACGGCCGACAGCGAGGTAAATGAGATAACCGTGAGCGCACAAACGAACAGCGAATTACCAATGGACTTGAATACGTGCGTCTTTTCGAAGAGGACGAAAAAGGCCTCTAGCGACCAATGTTGCGGGAAGAGCGTTGCACCATTGCCGAAAACGGGCTCGCCGGGGGCCTTGAATGCTGCCAGCAGCGGCAGTAGCAAAGGCCCTAGCAGTACGAACAGAACCACTGTAAGAACGATGTAACGCACAACTAAGCGGTGCCCCCGCAGGGATTGCCCCTGGTTACGTTCGGCCTCTGCAGCGCGGTTGCGCTTGAACCTATTTACAACTGTTGTAGCCATCAGACCTCTTCCGCCTTCTTATTTAGCTTCCTAGAGGCAAGCAAAAAGCCCAGCGTCAGGAAGAACAACACCACTGATGCTGCCGCGCCAATGCCGATATTTCCGTAAGTTACGTCCGAATAATCCCGCAGGTACATGGTGATCGTTGTAGCGGGAGAATTGGCCCCACCTAGCAAATACACTTCGGTAAAGATCTTCAAACAGCCGATCGTACAAAGTACCCCAACCAGGTACATCATGATGCGCACCCCTGGAATGGTGACCGAGAAGAACCTGCGTATAGGGCCGGCTCCGTCAACCTGGGCGGCCTCGTAAAGAGACGAATCAATATTGGCTAAGGCTGCAAGATATAAAACCATATAGTAGGGCAGTCCCTGCCACAGCGTAATAATCATGGCACTAAATAACAGCAGCCATCTGTTGGATAGGAAGGGGATCGGAGAATTCAAGATTCCCGAGTTGACCAGCAGGTTATTTAGTGGGCCCTGCGCCTGCAACATGGACGTCCACGCCAAGGACACCACAACTAGCGAACAAATCGCTGGAATGTAATAAAGGGAGCGGAATATGCCAATTCCAGGCACGTACTGTTTTACAAGTAATGCCAGCAGCAGGGGCAGCACAACCATCAACGGCACTACGATCACCGCGTAGAGCAAAGAATTGGCAACAGCCTCCCAGAATTCAGGATCTTCGAAAATAGTTCTGTAATTGTCGAAGGCAACGAAGGAGCCGATGCCCTGCAACGGCAGTGTGTCAGTGAACGACGTAAAAACCGTGTATACGAACGGCACGATGTAAAACGCCACAATAGCCGTGACAGGCAGGGCCACCCACAATAGTGGCACCCACCATTTCCTGAACCTGGCCGCCCCATTTAGATACTCGGGTTTTTTCGAGGCCTTCTTCGACGCCATTACCTACCCCTTCGCCATGACTGATTGATTTGGGGGAGGAAGCTACCTCCTCCCCCAACTAGAAACAGCTACAGCTGTTTCAGCAGCTTATTCATCTGCTTTTGTGCCTTATCTAAAGCATCCTGGGAAGATACTTCCCCACGAATAGCTTGATTTACGTTGTCTACCAACGTGGATTGGACCTTGCCGGTCAGATAGAACGAAGACATTACAGCCTCAGCCTTCTGAGCATCTTCGGCAGCGATCTTGTAAGCCTGCGCAAAGACCGGATCCGAATTGTTCGCGGGTGGCTCCTTAGCGATCTTCTCGAGAGCTTCAGTTGCCGCTGGGAAGATAATTGCGCCGCCATCGCGCGTCCAAGCAAGCTCTTGCTCGGCCGAAGTAATGTGCTCTGCCCACTTCACCGCCAAGGGAGTGTTCTTGGTAGTTACCGAAACGCCAATAAACTGGCCTTCGTAAATCGGCTTCTGGCCTTTATTGCGCGGAAACTTACTAACTCCAGTGTTCTTGTAAACCCCGGGGTTGGAGTCCTTCACCGAACGCAAGAACGAAGCGTTTGGCGTGCCGAAAGCCAACGAACCGTTGTTGTAATCCTTCGACGGATCCGGGTCACCCGTCAGCGAATCTGGCGAGATTCCGCCCTCTTTGTAAAGCTTGGCCATCTGGTCCACCCATTCCTTGGCATTCTTGTCCTTAGCAAAGGTGAACTCGGTGGAATCGTCGTTCATCATTTTCACGCCCATTCCCTGCCATTCAGCGTTCAGGTACCAGGAAGCATTGCCGTAGATTGCGAAAGCGCCAGTCTTTGCCTTCGCAATCTTGTGGGCGTCTTCGAAACGTTCGGTCATGGTTGCTGGAGACTTTTCTGGATCCAGGCCGGCATCTTTGAAGATCTTCTTGTTGTAGGTGTTCACGAATGGGCCGAAATACCAAGGCAGTGCGGTGTGGTGCTCATTAGCGCCGAGGTTGATCGAATTCCAGATTGAGGGCACAAACTTATCGCCGATCCCCGGAGCCTTCACGTCGTAGTCGAGAAACAGGTTTCGCTTCGAAAGGGCCAAGATGGTGGTAGACGGAACGTTTACTACGTCCGCCATTTTGCATCCTTGCGCTTGAGTAGAAATCACTTGGTCGAATTCAGCGTCACCGGGGATGTCAGTCCATTTGATTTTGGTGCCCGGATTGTCCTTCTCAAATGCGGCAATCTGTTTTTCGAAGAACTCGCGAAAATCCGCCTGCAGGCCCTGGGTCATAAATGTAATCTGGCCCTTGGCCTTTGCAGTATCAACCTTCGAATCGTCAATATTGGCCTTAGGTACCTCGCATTGCACAGACGGCTTCGGAATCTGCCCGTCCTTGGTCTGCGCATTGTTGTTGGCATTACTACACCCCGTGATGGCTAACGGCGCAACAGCCGCCAACGCTGCGAATCGGAGTAGAGAACGCATCCTTGTCATTTTTCCTCCAAATACTAGTGTGAGCGACCACTCTGTCCGCAGGGGCGACCCTGCTACCTCACACGTGTTAGGCATATTTAGTTTAGCTCACCTGCGGCGGCTATGAAACAGTTTTCGAAATTGGATTATCCGATCCCTCGTTCATCTTGCTAGCTGCCGCTAAGCAGGATCGCCGCCCGTGCGTCTAACCCTAATTTTTAGGGTAGCTGGGCGGGGGGTAGCCCCAGCTGCCGGCAACACATCTGGACCGCAGGATCGAGTGCCAATTCCGTGGTGGACCAAATCCACAATTACGTAGGTTGAAGCCGTTTCAGGCAGTTGCCAGTTGTGCCCTACCCCAGTCAATTGCAATGGGGAATATGGGCATACGCTTACCCCTACAGGAGTCGAAAAGGACACTTCGTAGCGAACGTTATTGCGCTGCAGAACTAGTGAATCCACCCCACCTCTATGGGCCCCCTCTTGGGGACACAATTGGTCCGTCCACATGCTATTTGAGGGGCCGGTAAAAGTACCCACCCAGCTTCCCTCACTCATGTCAGGATAGTTAGGTCCCGGCCCCAGACCGTGGTAGGTAACTTGCCAATCCGTTCCCGCCAGCTTGTACATGTAGCCAATTCTGGGAACGAATATGGGCCACGAACCTACAGGCTGCGCCTCTAGCCGGATCCAAGCATCGTCGCGACTGCCGGTGGCCTCAACGTCAGTAATTAGCTGCCAAGTCTTGTTGGCTGCGCTGGTTACTAACTTCCCGTCTCCACTGCGCCTAGTCACAGCTAGATGCAGGCGATAATCCATCCACTTTTCTGCACTGGACGGACCCCAGCTCCCTCTTCCTTGCCCCAAATTCTGCTGATCCGATTGCTCCCAATAGTCGAGCGGGCCATGCCCCTTGTCGTTGTCAGTTGGAGCTCGCCACAAAACCACCTCGGGCAGAGGAAACGCCAGCTCGCCCTCGAATCCTGCCTGCGCCCTCAAATTCCCCCTGCCCGCGAGCGCCTCTGCTCCGCCCGAAGCTTCGCCGGCTTCGTCCAGCTTGGCCTCAGTCTGCCTTACGCTGCATACGCGAAGATTTCCAGGCAGGCTGGTACCTACTGCGCCCATAGGCACCTTAGACATGTGCACTGGCGAGGGAACCTCGACATAGTTTTGCCCCAATACAGCAGCCCCAACGCGTTTGCCTGACAGTGGTAGCGGCACAGTTACCGTCGCATAGGGGGCAATTGGGGGGACTTCAACATCTTTATAAGCATCGTCAGTAAAAACACGCACGCAGGCTGGGCGTTCAAGGCTCGCCCCACGGTTCTGCACCACTATTTCTTCGGTTTCGAGGTCGGCAGTGGCCACCACGGGTGCCACAATATTTGCCCAATTCACCAGCCCGGGACTGATTTCGCTGTTGGCGCTTACTAGGCCGTCGCACACGAAATTGCCGTCGTGGATCTTCTCGCCGAAATCCCCGCCGTAGCCAAGCTGGCCGTTGGGGAGGCGGAGGGCGTGATCGCGCCATTCCCACACAAAGCCGCCACAGTGGTTCGGGTGTTTTCGAACTAAATCCCATATGGGCCCAACCCCGCCGGGACCGGTTCCCATCGCGTGCGCATATTCAATCAGCACGTAGGGGTGACGTCTTGCAATAGCAGCCTGTTCTTTGCTCAAACGAGAGGCCGGGTGGCCAGGCACTGCTAGCGGCCCGCCTGGTGCAAAGAATGCTTCCTGCTCGCCAATTGATGGGTACATGCGCGAGTGAAAATCACTGTAATTACATTCGTAGTCGCCCTCGTAGTGAATCGGTCGAGAAGAATCCACTTCGCGGATAGCCGCGGCAGCTGCAGCCAGGTTTGCTCCGGTATGCGACTCGTTGCCAAGAGACCAGGCGAAAATTGATGGATGGTTTAGATCCCTATGAACGAGGCGTAAGGCCCGATCCACAATTGCCTCTTTCCAAGTCGGATCTGCGGACGGATTGTTCCGCCACCGGTCAAATTCAAAACCATGCGTCTCGTAGTCGGATTCGTCCATAACCCAAAACCCCAGTTCATCCGCTAGGTCCAGAAGTTGCGGGTGCGGAGGGTAATGCGAGGTGCGTATCGCATTGATGCCAAATTGCTTCATTAGCAACAAGTCGGCCCGAGCGAATTCATAGTCGAAGACTCGGCCACGCTCAGCGTTAATTTCGTGCCTATTTACGCCCCGCAAGATCAGGCGCTTGCCGTTAGCACGCAGCTGTCCGTCAACAATCTCTACCCTAGTAAAGCCAACTCGTAGCTTTGCCTCGCTTTGCCCTGCGACTACGTTCAGATCGTATAGGTGCGGGCTCTCGGGCTCCCAGGCTTGCACTTTCCCAAGTTCAAACGTCGCGGACGCGTTAGCCCCCATGCGCGCATTTAGTCCCAACTGGGGCATCTGCACCTTCACCTGGTCACAGTCAGCGCACACACGGAGCGTTATCTGCCCCTCACCGTCTACAAAGTCAGTATTCACCTGCACGTCTGTAAGATCCGAAAGGTGCACTAGCTGGACGTCTCGAAAGATACCGGGCAACCACCACTGGTCTTGATCTTCCAAATAAGAACCTGGGGAAAATTGGCTGACACGCACGCTAACTAGGTGCCGACCTGCGGTAAGCAACTCAGTTACGTCGAATTCGTGAAGCAGGCGCGAACCTTGAGTGGAGCCAACCCACACCCCGTCAACCCAGATCTGACCAATAGACTCAATCCCGTGTAGCCGCAATATCGTGCGCCCACCTGCAGGCCAGTCTTCCGGAAGTTCTACCCACCGCCGATAATCCCCCGTGGGGTTTTCGTCAGGAACATAGGGCGGGTCTAACGGGAATGGATAAGTGAGGTTAGTGTAAGCGGGGTTGCCCCGACCTTGGCCGGCAGGCAAGACCCAATGGGAAGGGACCTCAATTTTTCCCCACCCCTCTTCGGAAGTGGGAGAAAATGCTGGATCAGCCACGTCCGGCAGCTCTCCCGCAGGCTCCGGGTTGGCCGTATTACGTATGCAAAAATCCCACTGCCCATTCAAACTGATTTCCGGTTCTGTGCTCGGGAAAAAGGATCTGGGTGGCATTGCGCCACGGCCCGGTTCTTTAGTCTGTGGCAGCATCCAGTTTGTATCTGCCTTCACAGCGTTCCCTCCCGCTGCATTTTTAGGGTATTTGCCCATCTTTGCGCCTCATACGCCGTTACACTCCACAACACCTCTTCGTGTTGTATTCTGACAGAAACCCAACCTATCACGAGTTAGGCGCCAGCGACCGAGTTTTGTTCTGGCGGCAGGAGGGAACCGCAATGGCACGCACAACCAGGGCAGACGTCGCCCGTCTAGCCGGAGTTTCGCCCTCTACAGTTTCTGTTGTGCTAAATGGCAGAAGCTCACAACTACAGATATCTGCAGCGACCCAAAAGAGAGTTTTAGACGCTGCGGCAACGCTACGCTACATTCCGCAAGCATCCGCACGTGGACTTCGCACCCGCAAGTCCCGAACTATTGGTTTAGTGCTAGGGCAACTACCCGAAGACCCATACGCCCCCGTAGTGCGCGACGTCCTAATTACCGCAATAAGCACCTGCGCTAGCCGCGGTTACTTCGTGCTGCCAATCCCAGAACCAGCCGACGTGAACGCCTCTTTCCCGTTCGTGCGCTCCCTGCTAGGCGAAGTTGATCTAGCGGGGGTGATTTGTGAAACCACTTCAAAACAGCGATTCCTGGGACAGCTGTTAGACGAGGTCGACGTCCCTGTCATGTGGATGTCACTGGTAGAAAAACCCGACGACTTTCACGGCAGCGGACACATTCGCATCGACGAGCAGGCAGGCGTGCGCGAGCTAGTAAGCAACATAGATATTTCAGGCGACGCCACCGCACTCATGCTCACGGGCCCTAACTTGGACTACTCCAGACACAAGCCATTCATGAATAAATTCGGTTCGCAGGTGCGGCAAATCAATCTGCCAGACTGGACCTCTGCCACTGCTCAAAAAACGGTAAGTCAGATCTTGAAGAACGAAACTAACATCGGACTGATCTGGGCAGTAGACGACCCCCTTGCCGTAGGGGCGTTAGCCGCCTGCGAAGAAGCAAGGATAGCAGTTCCAGACCAGATTCAGATTGCAGGCTTCGGCCCCCAATCTGACCCAACAGCCCAGCTAGCGGGCATCACCAGCGTTGACTGGCCACTGCAGCAAATGACCGAGTTGGCGGTAACTAACCTAATCGAGTCCCTGTCTGGTAAAGCCCCCGCAACCAACCCGGTAGTCGACCTCGCCACCAAGGCCGTATGGCGCAAAACCACCCGCTAGCGCGCTTCTAGATCTCTGGGAAATTGTTGCGCCCTGCCCTAACTCGAGTTAGGCTTTAGCAGTGGTAACCCCAATTTCTAAAATAACCGCAGCCGCGGTTTTCCCACCTGAAGCAATACGAAAGACCAGGCTGTCCAAGCCAAAAGCCATGCAAAGCGCCCCAAATTTTGGGGCCGCCCGCATGCCCACAATGGCTACAGGCGGCCCCTTCTGGCGGAAAATTCCACCGTGCGAGCGCCCTTACGCCCCCTCAAAAGCGAGATTAAAGGAGGGCGGCGCGGTGCTCGCCAGTCTACGCTTGGGGCTGTAATTTTGCCCCTCCCACGCCTTCTCTGCCCGGGTGGAATAACCAGGCTGGACACGCCTTGCAGGCCACCACTCAAACCCCCTTGTTCGCCCGCACCCGCGTGGGTGAAAAATACTGCCCTCAGTTTACTAGCGCGCGGGGGCTGGCACCGGGCCTTTTGGCACAGTCCCCCCACCCAATTTTTAGGTCAGCCTTCCCCGGCCGAGGGCGGGCACAACAGTGGCCGGGAGGCTCACCTGCTTGCAGACAAGTGGGCGCTCCCGGCCACTCGGTTACCAATAGGCGCAACGCCTACTAGATGCGTTTAGCCGCGCTGGGCCCGGCGCCTTGCAACCAGGGCGCACCCTCCCATGAAGGTCCCAAGCGAGATCGCAGCAATTATGCCTGCCTGGGACCCTGTGTGGGCAAGGGCGGGCTCGCCCTCGGCGCGCACAACCGTACGGACAATCCGCTTGCCCGCCTTTGCGTCCTTCTGCTCGCCCTTCCCTTGGCCAGCCTTTTCGGCGGGGGTTTTACCCTTGCCTTCCTTTGCGGCCTCATCTATGCCTGGTCCGGTCTGCTCGCCCACGCCCGCCGGCTCCTGCCCGGGCACATCCCCCGTTTGGGTACCCGCATCGGTCCCGTCCGGCTTGGCCCCAGGCTTAGTTTCGTCCTCGCCCTTCGGATCTACCTTCGGGTCTACCTTCGGTTCTTCCGGCTTCACTTCCGGTTCAGCATCCGGGGTACCCTTCACGTACTTGATTTGCAGCGAAGCCACCTTCGCCTCATTCTTAGCTTCGGCCTTAAACACCAGGTAATGGCGGCCGTCGCGGTCGCGGAGCACGCGCGCTAGCGGCTGCGAACCATCCTCACTGTTCAAACTGAATACGGCCGGCTTGTAGCCGTCAAACTTTTTGATCAACGGGTCCGAAAGCCCAATGCGAACCTCCTGGCCCTCTACCACCTTTAGTTCGGCGCTGACAGGCACCCCTGCCTCGTTCTTGAAAGGTTCAGTGAGCAGCTCGGTGGGCCCATTTTCGCTCGGACGCACGTAAGTGAACTTTACGGTCACCTTCTTTTCGGGGTCCACCTTTTCTTCGACCAACTTCGCCTGGGCGTCCTTCAGCTGCTTGGTCAGCGCGTCCACGTCAGCCTGGCTGGCGTACGGGAAACCCGTGGGCAGGGAATTTTGCACCTTCTTGATCGCGTCCAAGAACGGGGTGCGCGACGCTGCCGTCCACCCGTTGCCCTTGGCGGGAGTCTTCGCCACGGCCTCGTCAAACGCCTTCTGCAACTCGGCCAGATCCGGGGCCTTGTATTCTTCCTTCGCCAAGGCGGCAATTGCCGCCTTGAGCGCCTTAGCGGCACGGTCGAAATCAGCGTGAGTATTCAGCGGGCCCGCCTCACCCGGGGCAAGAATCGAAGTTAGGTCCTTAGCGTCAACCAGGTTTGCGGCCTCGGCGAGGGCGGAAGTGAGCGCGTCGTAGCTAGCCTTCGTGTAGCGCTTGCCATCCTTGCCGTTTTCAGCCAGCTTCTTGTCGGCCTCAGCAATTAGGCGCTGCAGCGGCTCGCGGTCGAAGGGAGCCGGTTCGATCTTTTTGAACGCCTTATTTACTTCGTCGCGCATCTTCGCCAGGTCATCTTGGCTAATTCCCGCAGTACCAGCCTTGGCCTGCCCCACCAGGAACTCTGCTGCAGCTTTGGCCTGCTTGTAGGCGGCGTCAGTGCCTTCCTTAATCTTGATGCCGGCCGAGGTCGCAGCCTGGTAGTCGCGGTCGTGTTCGGCTATGGCGCCTTCAAGTTCCTTGGTGTCAAGCTTCTTCGGGGCAGAATCAATCTTTACGGTAATGGGCTGCTGACCTTTCAAGTTCAGCACAACGGAATCACCCTTGACCCAGATCGGGCTGCCCAGGCGGAACAGGGTCTTGTCATACTTGCCGTTGGTGTCCTCTGGCGCCCATTCCAGGGAGGCGGAAATAGCTTCGTTGTACTTGAGGCTGTTGTCATCTGGCAGCAGCAGTTTCCCGTCAAATTCCTCAACCCCCAAATCGGTTGAGGAATACGGCAATCCCAGCTGGCCGTACAGGGCAACTTTGACCGTCTTGCTAGTAGTGTCCTTCTCTAGAGTGGCGGCCCAAACTTTTAGGGTCCCACCCATGTCTAGCGAAAAGTTCTGTACGGAAGAATTGGCCTTCACGTTTTCAAATGTATTTTCATCAGCTGCGCTTGCGGCGGCGGGGAATACCGCCAGCAGGGCGAAACCTGCCACCAGGGCGGCCAGCGCCCGCTTGAGCAGGCCGATGCGGCCTGAGGTTTTCAGCATCGACTTACCTTTCTTCAGGTTAACTTAGGCGAGCCTAACCTTATAAGCGCCCAGGTGGGAGCGTCAATACGCCCTACCAAAAACGCTCTGTGGCGCACTTCTGCAGTCTCAAATAACTTACGTATGAAAACTACGCCCCTGAAACGTGCGCCCTCAGGCGTTGCCACAAGCTTTCCGCGCCGCACGTACCTCGCGGGTCAAAAACGCCCCCACCGCGCACACCGTACCCCCAAAGATTAGGGCCCACCAGGGAAAACGAGGCAACTCAGAGGGCCCACCCGCGTGGGCCAAATCGTCCTTAGGGGTGGGAATTACACGCTCGCCAGTAACCAGAATCCGGTGCGAATTGATGCCCAGCGGCGTACAGGTGACCAGGGTGGCCAAATCCTTGCCGGGCACGGGCTCAATCGCCCGGGTTTCAGAAGGGGCCACCACCTGCACTTCAAACACGCGGTAGGTGAGCACGCGCCCAAACACCTCCAACGTGAACGTATCCCCCTTGCGCAACTTATCCAGGTCCGTAAACAAGCGGGCCGACGCCAGCCCCCGGTGAGCGGTAATAACCGTGCGCGTCGAAGCTCCCCCAACCGGCAGCGAAGTACCCTCTAAGTGGCCAGCCCCCTTCAGCAGGGTGGCCTCCGAGGTGCCGTGATAGATCGGCATGTCAACATCGATCTTGCGGATGCGCACCCGCCCCATAGTGCCACTATCGTCAGCACGCAAAATATCGTTATAACTCCAAGTGCCCCGAGCCGCCCCCGTACCCGAAGCAATGCGAGCCCCCGACTTTAATTCCGCACCCGAAACCAACGCCTTGTTGTAGGCGGTAGCCGCATCTAACTGGGCCTGCCGGTCAGGGCGAACAGATTCGAGCTTATGAGCGTACTCACCCACAAGCTTCGACTGGTTGTATTGGCTAAACCAAGCTGCCGTCGACGGGTAAAGCAGTAGGCAAACCCCCACCAGCGCCAACACACTAATCAGGGTGGGCAAAAACAACCGCTTGACCAAAACAACCACCTTAATTAAAGGAAAACAAACAGGTCGAGGGCGACGGATTACCCGCCGCCCTCGAGCTAAACCCAAACCCTAGGCGCGCTTACGCGAAGAGTACAGGTACAGGCCACCAGCGATCGCTAGCACAGCGACACCGCCAATGGTCAGCAGCAGCTGGCCGGCAGCACCAGTCAGCGGCAGCGAGGGGCCGGTCTGCTTAGTGTTGTCGTAGACCAGATCGTCGTTAGTGGTCTTGCCAGCGGTAACGGTGATGGTCTTGCCTTCGGTGGGCAGCACGTAACCGGCAGGAGCCTTAGTTTCCTTCAGGGTGAACTGCTTGGTGATGCCGGTAGTGTCCTCGTTCTGGCCGATCTTCTTCAGGTAAAGGCCTTCGAACTCGTAGATGCCGTTGCCAACGTACTTGGCAGTAGCAACCTCGGTGTCGGTGTCCTTTTCGTATACCTTGAACTCGGCGCCTTCCAGGATCTTGTGGGTATCCTTGTCCTGCTTCTTCAGACGGTAGTTGCCGAGCACGGCCTTGTCAGAAGGAACGATGGTCGGAGGGGTGTCCGGAGTGGGCTTCTTCATGTCGTTGATGAAGAAGTTTGCACCGGTGTTTTCCACCTTGCCGTCTGCGGGCAGTTCCTTCAGGGTGGTCTTCAGAGCAAAGTTTAGCTTCTTGCCTGCCTGGCCCTTCAGCTTAGCTAGACCGGACTGGGTCAGCTCAACAGTGACGAAGTTATTGGTATCAGAAGTGGTGTAGTCGGCTGCGTCCAGCTTGGTGTCGCCAACCTTGACCTCGGCAGAAACGAACTTCAGGTAGGAAGCCAGCTTATCGGTTACGCCAGCCTTGGAGTAGTCCTTGCCTTCTGCAACGTTCGGCACGTTGTAAGAGATGTTCCAAACTAGGTTTTCGCCAACCTTCTTGAAACCGGTGTCGTCCAGAGTCTTAGCTGCCGGCTGGACTACCTCGTTCTTCGGGTAGGCGTGTACGTTGTACAGCCACTCAGAAGAGTTCGGGAACGGAATAGAAACGAAGAACGGCTTTGCCTTTTCAGTGACATTGTTGTTGCCGCTGTCGGTACCTTCAGTAACGTAGTAGACGCCTGCCGCCAGGTTGTCGAATTTGGCTACACCGCCGGCACCGGTGATCTGCGAGGAAGCGACGCCCAGGTTGTAGTCCTTACCATTTGCAGTGACCTTGGCATCGTCCTTGGCAGTCAGCTTCGAGACGACGTTCCAATCTTCAGCCTTCTTCAGGTCCAGGCCTTCAACCTTCTGCACCTTGAATTCGATGCCGCTTAGGGCCTGGGCACCAGCAGGAGCAGTCTGCTCAGTGCCGTCATTCTTTAGTCCCTGCCAGGTCGGCTTGGCGTACTTGTGTACGGTGATCGAACCGGTACGGTTCAGGTCCGGGTTGCCCTCGGCGGCAACGGCGTGCGGTGCCACGAGGATAGTCAGCGCGCCCAGCACTGCAGCCAGTAGCGCTCCGAGGATCCTGGCGATCCTCTGCTTCTTTAGCTGTTCCATTAATATTCCTTTCCAGTCATGGAACTTCTGCCGGCCTCGCGGCTCAGCTGTTTTTGCGTCGAAGGAGCCAGCCTGCTCCCGCGGACGCGGCGACTATTCCACCCACCAGGTAGAAGATGTCGCTGCCAACCCCGCCGGTAAACGGTAGGGGTGGGACGTCTTGTTTCTCGTTTTTGATATTTCCGAGGGCGACGTTGGTTTTGCCCTCGCTCGGGTAGATATCTACCCGGTGTACGCGCCGGTTGAGCTTGTAGGCGACGGGGGCTTTCACTTCTCGTAGGAAGTAGTTACCCCACCCCATTTCGGTGAGGGCGAAGTGGCCCCCGCGCGGGTCTTTGTCCGGCCCCTTGCACCTGTTGGCGGCTCCTGCCACGCAGTCCTCAATGGTGACGTGCCTGATCACTCGATGTTTGGGCGAGGTAGCCTGCGAGTTGTCATTGCCGTTGATCTGCCAGGTGGACCCTGCTAGCGGTTTGCCAGATTCGGCATCCACCTTGGTCCAGGTAACCCTGCCCTTTATCCGGTGGTTTGGCACTAGCACGCGACTTGGGCGTGGCCCGCCCGCCTGCACTCGCACGGGAATTCCATCCGTTTGCTGATAGCCCTTCGGGGAGGCCGGTTCCACCACCACATAGTTGCCGGGCGCAAGGTTGCGCCAAGTGGCCTCGCCGCGGCCATCGGTTTTTTGCGTGGCGCCGATTCGTTCTTCGTTGCCATCACACCTTTGGTTGCCGTTGGAGTCTTTGCACAATTGCAAGTCGACTCCCGCCAGGCGCGCCTCAGAGGGCATAGAAGCCTCGTCGGTGGCCCCCGCCCTCGCCATAGAATCGGCATCATATTTGACGGCGGTCACTTCCCCGCGGGGAGCACCGTTAGTAATAGTGCAGGTAAGATCGCCGCTGCCGGAACCAGTCACCCTGGCTGCGAAACGGTGTTCACTATTTTCGATAACCCTGGCTGGGCGCACTATGCCGGCGCCGTCAGTGCAGGTTACGTTCTTGTCGTAGGCGGTTAGTTTCGAGGCCGATCGGGCCCCCATGCGCTCTTCGACAACGTAGCTAGTGGCATTGTCGCGCACCAGCGAGTCAGTCTCTGCGCGGTTACCCCTGCCAGTATCAGCGGATTTGTTCTGACTTTGGCGGTTGCGCTCCTCGTACACGTTCACTTTGAAGGAGTCAGCTCCGGCCGCACGCGACTGCACTACCTTCGCAGCCCGAATAGTTGGCAGGGCCGCGCCGCACCCTTCCAGGTCGGTCATCTTAGAACCAAAGCGGAAGTCGTAACCGCCCGCGTTGCGCGGTTCCGGCATTTGATATACCGGGCGCAGGGAATTGTCGTTCAAGCCCAGCTTGAAAAGCTGCTTGCGGTTCGGAGCGCGAGTGTAGACGGCCGACAGGTAGAAGCTGCCGTCGGCTCCGGCTGCGAAACCGTTAGCCTCCCAATACGCCATACCTTTGTAGGGCCAGCCGGGAATGCCGGAATTGGTTACGTTCACGCTGCGAACTAGCTGCGCGTCTAGGGCAGGCTCGCCCTGGGTGCGCACCGAAACCGTCTTGTTATTTCCTCTGCCACCCACCGACGATGTCCAGCTACGCTGAGCATTTTGGAGCGCACGAGCATAATCAATGCGGTAAATATTTACTTTTAGCTTTTCGTTGCCCGAAATCCATTTAGTGTTACCTTCAGCAGACGCTGCAAGCACGTATAGGTTGCCGCGCGAATCGAACAGCAAGTCGGTAAGGAGCTTCGCCGAGGGCATATTGTCTACCCAGAAGTTGCCTAGGCTCGAGACGGAATTCCTTTTCGGGTCGTATGCCAAAACCCTAATCTGGCGGCGGGGGCTCGCGTTGTTTTGGAGGGCGTCTCCGGCCACCACATATTGGCCTTGCGGGCTTACAGTACCGCCACTAAAAGGCATTCCCGCGCCGAGCACCTTAATAGTTTCTAGCCGCTGGTATTGCCCGTTTACTACTACGCCCCTACTAATGTAAACGGGGGCGCTAGTACCCGTGTGAGTAGATTTTGTCGCGCGATGTTCGGCATGGAAAACTGTTCCATCCGGGCTAATTCCCAACGCATCATAGCCTTGCCCGGCACCGGTGATATTTGGCCTTGTCCGCCGCTCGATAATGGCCAGGTTTCTTGGCCCAGAAGTGACCCTGTTGCCCTGCAGCTGGAAGTTTTCCAAGGAACCATTGGCCGATTCGATCCAAGTAATACTGCCCGGCTTGCAAAATTCCTGCGCACCGGAAGCGCGATAGTACCCTGCGGTGGGGGCAGTCTGAGCAGCGGCGGGATTTTCTTTCCGCTGCGCAGATTTTTGCACGCCCTCGCCCTGTGCAGGCGGTTTTTGAGCGGATTCCGGCAGTGCCTCTTCAGCGTTTGAGGCTGCGGGGTTGCTGCCGCTTACCTGCCGTTCATCGGTGCGGCGCGCAGAGGCGCCCGCAGGCGAGCCTTCGCCCTCAACAGGGGCACTTTCCCGCGTGTTTTTGGGGTTTGTAGCCGGCGAGGACGAATCCGGCCCCGTTACGCTTTGCCTATCGCCAGGGGCGGGCTGTGCCTCAGCAGCCTTCCCCCCAATGGCGGGTCCGTCGGCCAGCGCAGAGCCGCCAAACACAGTAGAAGCCACCAGCGCAGCACCAGCTACAGCCGCACAGGCTGCACTCACATAGCTGTTCTTTCTACCCAAGGCTTTACTTTCTATCCGCCAACATGAACCTAACGACCGGGAACCGGTTGCCAACCTGCAGAAGGCGATAGCTTTAGCCTTTAGCAAGACAGCGAGAAGAAAGCTACCACGTGGCGAAAACAGTTGGAATTGGACCAGCTGGCTAATTTTTAAAAAGATTTCCATGCACGTCTGTTCCAGCACAATGAATATTCCTAGAAATTAGAGTTAAAATAAACGGGGAACACTGAGCGGGTGCATGAACGCCAAATACAATGGAGTAGTTTCGGCAATGGTTCCCAATACCATAAAGGCGTTTAAGTGGGATGAATCATATTTAGCGTGAACGGATATTTCGAATACTGAGAGTCTGGATACCAAAGGTTCACTAGCTACGATTTTGCTGTGTTTTATTTGTGAATAAGTGGCGCCTTTGGCTGCAGGAAGCTTTTATTGTGAGCGGGCGGCAAGGCAAGCAAGCAAATTTGCCTAGGCCGGGGCGGCTGCATGCTGCAGGCCCCTAATCCAGCCCGGCTCTTAGGCCAACTAATTTGTCCATTTGCGCGCATTTTGCGCCTTAGTTTTCGCACCTGCGTCATTGGCGGAAAACTTTTCTCCCTGTAAGCAAGGCAAGCGTTTTTGTTTCGAGGGCCAGGCCCGGCTTAGCGCAGTGCACGCGCACAAACGAAAGCGGTAGCCGCAGCCCAAGCTTGCGGCCTGCAAGAGGCCGGGTACGGTACCGGGGGCAATTCCGCCCTAAAAGGACGGCCGCCCTCGTCGGCTGGTTCACCCCGGGAAGGAAACACCGCAAATAGTTCTGGCATGCGGTAACCGAAATGGGCTGCCGCCTTGTCCAACCTGAGCGCTACCTCGTGGGCATGGCCGGTAAAGCCTTCGGCAAGCATTCCCTCGATGATCATTCCGTTGTCGTGCGCCCACACACTCCCACAGTGGTAGGAAAGAGGGTGGAACGCAGCCGAAGAAGCAGCGAGCGTGCGCACCCCGTAGGCCGTCAGCAAATCGGGTTTGCATAGGAAAACTATTGATCATCGCCGGCCGGCTGGCGGACTTATCCACAGATTGTTCTGAAGCGGTTGCGAGGGAAAAAGCCG
>OBJZ01000100.1_pt1 | contig 61198 bp, 45 predicted proteins | sample 1481641 | NCBI WGS metagenome assembly OBJZ01 (sample SAMN02364493, study PRJEB22542) | human gut metagenome | isolation source: fecal sample | host: premature infant | place: USA: Chicago, IL | collected 2012-01
ACCTGCAACACCAGAAGAAAGAAAACAAAAAGCAGAAGAATTTGACAAAGCATTACAAGATAAAAAAGAAGACATCAAAAAATCAGAAGACAAAAAAGATGCTAATAATAAAGAAGACAATAATAAGACAACTGACAAAAAAGAAGTCAGCGAAGAAACAAAAGGACTATTACAAGGCATCAAAGAATTCTTCGGACTTACAAATTTTCAAAAAGCAGACCGTGAACTAAAAGCAATCCTATCATTAAAAGCAAACGGATTAAAAGAAGTTCAAGCATTATTATCCAGCTTTGAAGAAAAATATCACCTAACAAAAGAAGAACAAGCAAAGCTAATGGACGATAACAAAGATGCAATCAAAGCACTTATCGAAAGAGATGCCGACAAGAACTTTAACCCACATATCTTTGCAGATATAGGAAATGAGAACACACTAGAAAATAATAAATTTACCGTAAGAACAATTTTCCAAACATCAAATATTGGTGGACCAATCCAAGATTACCAATATTTTAAAATCCATTTGGACAAAAAACTTACAGTAAAAAATCCATCTGAATTAAAGGATATAGTTTACAATGGTAGGGTAATAGCAGAACCTTCTTATGACAAGACTTCGAATACTATTACTTACAATATAAAAGGAACTATTCCAGAAAATGTTAATATCCCACTAGAAATTCCAGTGGACTATAACACAGCAAACATTAGTAATACTGATTTTGATACTAATGGTCTAATGACTATTACGAACAGTGTATCTGGTCTTGGAGTTACTAATCCAAAATCATTACTACCTGAACAAATTGACAAAAATGGTAATCCAGCAGGAACTATCATAGAACCAGGTAGAAAAGACGTTACAAAAATCATAGAACCTGACAATTCTAACTACAGGGTAGACACAGATGCTTATGCATATCCAGTAGTTAAAGATGGGAAATTAGACGGCTATAACTGGACTATCAAAGTATCATCAGATACTGACCTAAATGATCTAGGACTTAAGGCTAACTTCACTGAAGTCAAAGGATCTGGTCTTAAAAAAATCCAAAATAGCAATATAAAGCTAGAAAATCAACTCGAGGGAGCCTTTGGTATCCATGATTCTAAACACCACGCTCCAGAAAAAGGCACAAAAGAAATAACATACAACTTCTACACAGAAGTCCAAGGTGTGCAAGAAAAATACGTGATGGATATTTCTATCATCCTTACTAAAAAAGGGAAAGTTGGCGCCAAGAGATTTGTAATGGATGGCTGGCCAGTTGACAAGGTAAAAGAATCGACACCTATAAGAGCAGGCTTCAACAATAGAACTACAATCCTAGGAGAATTTGATTCAGAAACTTCTGCTAAATGGACTGTAACAGATGCAGTATCAACTGGAGACGTTGACAAAGATAAAAACATCTCCACAAGCCTACCATTAGAAACAAGAAAGCTAAGCACTAATCAAACTTTACAAAAAGGACAAGTTGCAGTTTATGGATTAAATTCTGAAGGAAAAATGGCTCAAATTGGAACTACACAAGCAGTTTCAAAAATCCCTGACAAAGGAACAAATCCGGGAACTAACCAAGCAGTAGGTACAATTGCAGTTTATGGCTATGACACAAGTTTTGGAGAAACAGAAAAGAACCCATTAAGCCTTGCTGGAGTACAAATCTCCAAATATAAAGACATCAACGTAGATCAAAACTGGAATCTTGACAAAGGTCTAAACATGCCAGCACAAACCATTAAGGCAGTAGATCCAAGTAATTCCGAAAACGTACTAGGTTCTACGACAGTTGATGAAGAAACACCAGGTGGACAAGCAAGTAGATCTATAACAATACCTAAGATAAAAGTATGGAATATACAAGGTGAAAGACAATTTACAAAGACACAGCCGAAAATAACTCAAACTTTTCCAACTGATAAAACACAAAATGGAAAAGCTATATCCTATTACGAAAATCACAACTACTATGATCCAAACACAAAGGGATACAATATCCACAACAGGGGAACAGTTGAAGAAGTTCCAAATAAAGCAAGCTTTACTATAGTAAAGACAGACAAAAAGGACCCTAATGAGAAACTAGCAGGAGCTAAGTTCAAACTTTTAAATGGACCAGAAGTAGTGACAGATGCTAATGGTGAAGCTGTATTTAATAACATAAAGCCAGGAACTTACACAATTTTTGAAACAAAAGCTCCAAATGGCTACAAAGCAAACCAAGAAAATGCAACAATAAATATTGATAAAGACGGAAGAGTAAGTCTTGCGGGTGGTCCTGCCAGCATATCTGCGGGAGCTAATCCAACTCAAACAGTTGAACATCCTGGCTATCCTGACTACATGAACGCTATGCAATATGCGACTAAGGATGCTAAGGGAAATGTTACAACTTATATCTTCCTTAAGGCCAACGAGGAACAAAGAGGTGGCTCTACAAACAAAGATACTAGACTTAACCTTAGGATGAATAATGGTTCTATAACAAAGGTAGAGGTTTTTGACGTAGATCCATATGACTACAGAAATCCACTAAAATCTGCCATGACCCAACAAAGCGCAGATCAAATGGTGGGTCAATTAGGACCAAGCGTATTAAACTACCCACATAGCTATCCGATTAATGGTAAGGCTGATGAAACAGATGCATTTACAAATAAGAAGGGATATCAAATAAGTCTACCAAAAGAAAGATTTGGAAACGACTGGGGATTCTTGGTAAAGGTAACAGGAACAGGCGACAGCCTATATTATGATTGGTTGACAGAAAAGAATACAAAAAATGAAGCTAAGCTCCAAGACCAAAAAATAGTTCCATCTACCTCAAATAATACAGACAAGGCGACAAAGATTACTATCACCAACGAAGCCTTTGAAACTCGCCCAGTTGGACTTACAAAACTAGACAAGGAAAATAAACCTGTAGCTGGTGCAACTTTTGTGATAAAAGATGCAAATGGTGATGTTATCTCTACAGTGACATCTGACAAAGATGGTAAGGTATCTTTTGGCAATATGCCAGGAGGTAAATATACAATAGAAGAAACCGAAGCCCCAGAAGGATACGTAAAGTCAAATGTTATCTTTGAAGTGACAGTAGATGAATCTAAACAAGTAACTTATATACCTAAGTTCAAAAATGGTAATGGTTACCCTGTAAATGGTGAAGACTACTTTATAAAAGATATGGAACAAAGTCAAGATGATTCCAGGGCAACAGTTACAAGTGTAACCCAAGACCTTTATGTAAATGATAAGGAAAATGGAAGTATTGGTTCAAGATCAGGTATCTGGGAAGCATATTTCCTTGAATCACTTTCATATAAAGCACATATAGAGCTTAAAAATTCAGCACCTGAAACTAGATTTTCAATCCAATTTGACCCACATCTAGACTTCACCCAATACTTTTCTGAATTTCCTAAGATTAAAAGTAAAGAAGGAATAGATATAGCTGACCCTTACTTTGATTACACAACGAATAAACTAACTTATGTATTCAATGACAATTCAACAGGTGGACCGACTTCAGCTGATATTAAATTAGTTGGTATAATCCCATCTAAATACTTTGCTCAAAATGATGGAGAATATAACTTCACAGTTACAGTGGCACCAGGTCAAGATGGTTCAAATAAATATAGCATAACTAAGCCTATTACTGCTGACTACAACTCATACTACTATGATCCAGCTCGTAGTAAGCCTTCTCAAAATTATTACTTCAGAGATGTATATAAGGCTGATGATGGTAAATGGTATGTAACAGCCTTGGCATATTACAACCCTGACTATGTACATCCAGGAACAAATGACGTTCTTAACTTCAACTGGAAAGCTGTAAAACACTACACAGCAGGAAATTATGTAAAATGGGAAGGTGATGGAACTACACCTCCATATGACCTTACAGATGTTAAAATTTATCAGACATCACCTAATATGGGAACAATTAATTTACCTCACCTTCAAACAGAAAAGAAAGTAAACTACAATATGCCTCTATCCTTTGGTGTAAGACCAGAGCAAGACCCATCAACTTATCATTTGATTTACAGTAGGAGTATAGACCCTAATAAAAAAATTACAAATGATAGGGATGGCGATGTTGTATTAAACTACGACCCAAATAAATTAAATACATTTGGCAAAGTAGCAGATAAGGGACCTTTAAATATTAAAATGCCAAGTGTAAATAATAAAAACAAAGATGGCTATATTATTGAACAGACTTTCAAGATTTCTGATATAGACAAATTCAACAAAACTTGGAGAGCCTTCAATATGTCCAATGGACCTTTCAACTCAGCCTTTGTATCAAAGGCCAATGTAAACACAGCCATAGGAGACCAAACAGGTGGAGAAATTCCGAAATTCTACATCCAAGAAGTTGGATTGTTCAATAAAAAATATGAACCAGGTAAGTTCAGCATACTAAAGCAAGATGAAACAAATAGTAAGCCTCTTGCAAATGCGACATTCTCCCTAACAGATGAAGACAATAATGTTATTTACAGATCATCAGGAGCAGATGGTATTGTAAAATTTGAAGGATTAAAACCGGGATCATACACACTAAAAGAAGAAACACCTCCAACAGGCTTTGTAAAGACTGATAGAATATGGAATGTGAACGTAAGTATAGATGGTAGTGTAACAATTACAGAAATTGGACTAAATGCCGGTGGTGGATATGTTGTTGGAAAGGATATACAGATTCCAGTGACAAATAAACCTACGGCAACTAAGTTTACGGTTTATAAGAAAGATGATCAAAATAAACCACTAGCTGGTGCAGAATTTAAGCTAACAAAACAAGGTGGAACAACTGCCTTTGCAACAGGAACATCAAACGAATCTGGTGTAGTAACATTCAACAAAGACCTAAAACAAGGAATATATATCCTTGAAGAAACAAAATCACCTGATGGCTACCAAAAACTTGATAAAAAGTGGGTAGTGGAAGTTGATGCTAATAACATGGTCAAAATCTATAATTATAATGAAAAGCAAGATTCTGACTCAAACAAGCAATATGAAAACTCAATATTATTCCAAAAGAATGTTAATTGGGTCAACGTATCACAAAGACCAACTCATAAGTTTATCTCAGGTGATAACAGACAAACAGGTTACCTAAACAATTCTCCTTTCCCAAATAGGCTAGGTACTAGAATTGTCGGTATAAATAAAAAAGAAAACTACGCCATCCAAAGATATGTAATCAACCCAGAAGGAAGATATATAGACATCTACAATGCTCTTATCCACAGGGAAAAACTTTGGGATGACAATATGTCCTGGTATGCTAAAAATGAAGATGTCAAGATTTACACCCTTGATAAGCCAGTTACTACAAACGTGGAAGATATAAGACTATATTCTTATAACATCACAGATATAACTGACAAGGTAGATAAGTCACCACTAGCATATTCTTATAGTGACAGACTTCAATTAGTTTTCAATAAGGATAAACTTAAAGATACAAATGGAAATTCCCTAATTAAAGGAAAACCAATAATTGTCGATGTTAAGATTCCTTATAAATCTGAATATGGTGGAGTAGGTACTGGAATGGATGTTTATACATCAGCAGGACCATTCTGGAAATCAGACTACTACGAACAAGTATCAGATATGGTAGTAGGAGATCCTATAAGGAAAGATAACGTCACAGATGATATCAAGGGTTCTTATATAGCAGATGACTACCTAGAAGTAGCAAACGAAAAGAAAAGATACGAATTTTCTATTGACAAGGTAAATGAAAAACCAAATGCTACTGGTGGATATGATGCAGTAACAGGAGCAACTTTCAAACTTGTAGGACCAAAACCAAGCGAAGATACAAAATGGACATATTCTGATGAAAAAGGAAAAGTATCTTTCAAAGACCTAGTTCCAGGAATCTACGATTTAGTAGAAACAGGTCCAGCCAAAGGTTACGAAAAATCAAATATAGATTGGCAAGTTGCAGTTCTTAAAGATGGCAAAATCTACATTAGAGAAAAAGATCCTTCTGCAAATACAGGAGAAAGATCTGCCAGCGAAGAAAAAAATTCTAAACTAATTGTTGGAGAAAATAATATATCTAGGATCATGGCAGGCCTAAGATTAGCAAATATAAGAGCTTTTGCTACAAATACTTGGGAAGTTGTTGATTCAAGTAAATCTACAACTGCAAGTCATCAAGATGGTGCTGGAATTCAAACTAAAATTACTGATATAAATAAGGATACAAAAGTATTTAAGCAAGTGTTTATAATTGATGGAAGTAAGAGTATATCAAAGCCTATAATGGTGAACTTTAGAGGAGCAGATGGATCTAACAGTAGCTTAGGCAGTATACAAGTTTATCAAGTAACTTCTAATTCTACTATCGACAATATAGTAACTAGTAAATCCATTCGTCACGATGGTCCATTTGGTGATGGAAATATAGGTGGACAGAATATAACCTTCCCTAAGACTAATAATAAGTATGTTGTTGAAATAACAACTTCATATACTGATAATCAAAAGTTAGGATTTGAAGGAAGATTTATATATGACAAAACAGGAAAACCTCAAGCATGGAAATATGCGACAGCTAAAGAATCCTACAACAGTGCAGATGACATTAACAAGACTCAAGAACAATCTTACGACGTAAATCTATTTACTTCCAGTGATGTTGGTAATGGAGGACAAATCAATACGTCAACAAGAACTTCAAAAGCAGGAGATATTGTAAATGTAACACCACAAGTAAATCCAGGCTATATCCTTGAAAAATTTGAGGTATTAAATTCATCTGGAGGACAAGTTTCTTACACTAATAACGGCACATCCTATAGCTTCATAATGCCAAATAGTGATGTAACTGTTAAAGCTAAGTTTAAGAAACAAGCTGAAGTTCCAACTAAGCACAAGATAACTTACCAAAGTCCAACAAATGGAAAAGTAGAAGTTCCTACAAGTGCCAATGTTGGAGATAAGGTAACTATTAAAGCCACTCCAGCTAATGGATATGAAGTTGATAAGATTGTTGTTAGAGGTGGACAAGACGAAATCCCAGTAACTAACAACACATTTACAATGCCAAATAGCGACGTAGTTGTTGATGTTACTTTTAAAGCTCAAATCAAAAAATACACAGTAAGTTTCAATGCTAACAATGGATCAGGCACAATGGATCCTGTAGAAGTTTCAGAAAACGAAAACTACACATTACCAGCTAATAAATTCACACCACCACAAGGTCAAGTATTTAAAGGATGGAATGTAAGTGGTCAAGTTAAACAACCAGGCGAAGCTATAACAATTAAAGGAAATCTTGTTATTAAACCAGTGTGGGAAACATCTGCATCAAAGACACAAAAGGTTAATATTTCAAGTGACATTCAAAATGGTAGTGTATCTGTAAGTCCAACATCTCCAAAACCAGGAGAAACTGTAACACTTACAGTAAGACCAGCTGAAAATTATCAATTAGATAAGCTAACTGTTACAAGGGCAGATAATAATGCTCCTATAAAAGTTAATGGAAAATCACAAGCAGCAGGCGGTAATGTATCACTAGCAGCAAATAGTGTTGGTGACCTTGAGATTTCAAGTGTATCTATGAATAGACAAGCTGCATCACAAGGCTCTGAAGGGATTTACTCATTCACAATGCCAGAAAGTCCTGTTAATGTATCTGCAAGCTTTACACCAATACCAGATCCAAAACCTGAAGATTCATTAGACACATTCAAACCAGAAAAAGGTAAGGACATTTTAATAAGCGGTGATAATGCAGAAAAAGTAAAGATTACCAACAGAAAAGATGGTATCACTCCTAAGGTTATCAAGACTGATAGCTATGGAAAAAAACTTAAAGGTGCTACTTTTAACATCAAGAAGATGAAAGATGATAAGTACAATACAGTAGACGACAATTTCACACCATTAAAAGGAACATCTGATGAAAATGGAAATGTAACATTTGAGGATGATAAAGGAAATGAAGTTAAGCTTAAAAAAGGCTACTACGTATTGACAGAAGAAAAGTCACCAGACGGTTACAAGAGGATTACTGCTCCATGGAAGATAGAAGTAAGAGATGACGGCGGACGCATGTATTCTGTTTACAAGGGTCCAACAGACACTCCATCAAGCTTCATAGATGATGATAAAAAAGCAAATGCAAAAGCTTACGCTGGAACTGATATAAAAGTAAAATCTAGACTAACTTATATAGATCCAGAGTCCAAGACTTATGTACAAAGAATTTATATTGACACTAGAAACTACACTGGTGGAGATTATCTAAATGTTCAAATAACTCCAAAATACAAGAGAGAAGAAATTGATAGGCCTGGACTTCCTCCAGTGACTATCAAGGAAGGTGTCAAGACTGCCTATAGGACAACTTATGAATTAGTAAACCCAGGAGAAAATGCAGACATTACTAATGGAAATTATGATAAGATCCTAAGAACTTACGACCTATCAGATCCAAATATGTCCATGGTAAACACTGCAAGGTGGAGACCATTTGACTGGGGCTTTGACGAAGACCAATTAAATATTGGTAGGGGTGTCTATATAGTAGAAGTCGAAGGTTACTATGACGATGCCATTATAAATGGTACAGCAACTAACGAAGTATATGTAGACGGTAATTATAACTTCACTGATGCTCAAGAAAAATCAAGTAAGGAACCTGTTAAAAAAGCTCCTTACAAGAAGAGCAAAGATGATATTGATCCAGCCGACTACGGTAAGATCGACCTTCACGTTGACTTCTATAAGGGTAAGAGAGAGTTTAAACAACTTTTAGACCCTATTCGAAATTACTTTGACACTATTATTGGAGAAACTGGTAAAAACACAGCATCCTACCAAGGTGGTGCTGAAGCAATGAGAAAATATTTAGAAGCAAGATACGGAAAAGATAGAGCAGATAAGTGGGCAAAAGAAAAGCCAGCTGGTCAAAAATACGCTAACTCTATAAGTAAGAAAGTTTCTCTAAGCAATGGCGATTATATTACAGGTAAGGTTGACCCAACTATAGATACTAGGTGGTCTTATTACAACGCAGACACATCTGTAGACCTAAATCCTATCTACTCTTCAAAAGTTGAAAATGAAGTTCCAAAAACAGGATTGGTAATCGAAAATGAAAAAGAAAAATACAACATCACCTTCTCAAAACACGGTCGTGACAATCCAAAAGATGCTGCTGATAGTCAGGCAGTAACTGAAAACAGACTAGAAGGAGCAGTATTTAAGATTCAAAAACTTATTGGAGGAAATTACGAAGATGTCAAGGGTTCAACTGTAGCATCTGCCTTCAACGGTTACTTTGGTTTCAGAAACCTAGAACCAGGTAGATACAGACTAATGGAAGTTCAAGCACCAAAGGGCTATAGACCTATAAATGAGCCTCTTCTTAGCTTCACTGTTGAAACAATAAGGACAGATTCTGGTAAGATTGTACACCCTGGAACAGGTGAGATAATAGATATTAAATCTATTAAAGTAAAATTCCCTATAGATGATAAGGGACAAGCTTTGACTAGCTTATATATGACAGATCCAAAGGACTCTACTAAGAAAATTCTAATTGATAAAGTAGATTCCAAAGAGATCAATATGGAGACAATCATTTATAAATCTGCTGATGCAACTAGCGGAAAACCTCTAAAAGAATTAACTTTAGTTGTTTCCGATGGTAATGAATATCAACTATTACAAACTAAAATAATTTCAGATTCATCAGGATTTGTTTCCCTAGAATATCAAGGAGCTAATGGTGTTTACCAATATGTTCCAGAAAAAACAACTTCTGTAAAAGATGGTAAGCTAGTGGACTTCGTAACATCTGCCACTGCCAAGAACATGGGTAAGATAATAAACGAAAAACCTGGCAAGGGTGCTATCACTATCAACAAAAAAGATGGCGAAGGAAAAGCCCTTGAAGGTGCAAAGTTTAAGCTAACTAGACTATCAAGAAAGAAAACAGAAGACGAAACTGGTACGGATACAGGTACTGGTACAGACAAAAAAAATGACGGAATCTATAACGCTACTTCAGGTGCCGATGGTAAGATAAAATTTGAAAATCTACCAATAGGTGATTATGAATTAGTAGAAACAGGATCAGTTAATGGCTACCAAAACAAGGGTCAAGTATGGCACTTCTCTATTGGTGGCGAGGGACTTGACCCATACAGTGGTCCAATAGCAAGAACTGGTGTAGATCTAACAAGTCAGATTACACTAAAAAAATCTGATATGACAATAATAAGACCGGACAACGACCCTTATAAACAAACACCAAACACAATCTGGCCTAACTCAGCTCAGTTATTTAGATTTGACAATGACTTTGAAATAACAAATGGTAAAACTATAAGACCTGGAGATTATTTCAAAGTTAAATTAAGTGATTACACCGACCTATATGGTATCTACAACAAAGACTTAGTATCTGGTCTAGATATATACGCAGACGGAATTGGTACAATAGCCAAGGCTGATTATGACGCTACAAATGGCATAATCACCTACACATTTACAGAATATGCAAGAACCTATGAATTAACAGACTTCAACACAAGTATTGTAGGTCACATTACCCATTCCAAATTCACAACGTCACGTTATAATGTGCCTGTTGGAATTAAAATGAACGGAGATAGTACAAATAGCACATTTAAGAATGTAAATGTAATATTTGACCTAGGAACACATTTTGCAGAAGCTTATGGAACTAGACCAAACATATCTTCCAAGATAACCTACTTTGATACCAAGACTGGTGAATTTGAACACATCTTCTATCTAAATAGGGATCAAAACCTAATACATGATGGTAGGTTCACTTATCTTCCAGCTAAGGTCGTAGAAAATCTTAGAATGCAAGTCTTTAGGGTTAATGATAATTTATTGAATCATTACAATAGAGATTGGCAATCCAACATGAACAATATCTTGCCACCATCTTATGCAGTAGATGTAAATCGACTTGTCAACAATGGAAGTATTTACTTGATTAACAACAACACTTATTATGGCGATGTATCTAGATACAATTCTGCAGTTTATACTTTCCCTAATGGATTTTTACAACCAGAAGACACTTATATAATAAGAGTTACTGGTAATATCAAAGATAAGACTGATAGAGAAGACTATGAAGCACAAGGTAAAATCGACAGATATAACGCATACAATTACCATTTAGTGGGTGCTGAAAGACACGACTATGTCTATGCCCAATTAAATAGAACTAATGCGGAAGCTAAGCTTGAAATAACAGTAAAAAACCCTAAGAATGAAATCTCATTTAAGAAGACAGATTCAGAAGGAAGAGTTCTTCAAGGTGCAAAATTCGCCCTCGTAAAACAAGATGGTGATAAATGGACTGAAGTAGAAAAATCTGAAAAGACTACTGGAAAAGACGGATTAGTAAAATATGAAAAACTTGCTCCAGGTAAATATGCCCTTATTGAAAAAGAAGCCCCAAAAGGCTACAACAAGATAGAAGGTCATATAGAAGAATTTACTGTAGATAAGGAAGGTATAATAACAAAAGAAGTTACTAAGCCATCAGAAGAAAAACCAGCAGAAGATAAGCCGGTAACCGCAAGAATTAGAAGTGCAGTTCAAGCTCTAGCTGACAAGTTAACAGGAAAAGAAACTGAAACTGTCAGCGAGCCTATAGGATCAGATCCAATAAAGGTAGTAAACTACAAGAATATTGAATTTGTAAAAGTTGACGGAGATGACAATACTAAGACACTTCAAGGTGCAGTATTTGAAATTCACTATAAGGAAAAAGAAGATGGCAATTACACTGCCCTAACTAAGAAGGAAAAAGTAGATGGAAAAGAAGTTAATAAACCAATAACTGTAACATCTGAAAAAGATGGTAACTTCAAACTTCCAATCTCAAAAGATGGTTACTATGCACTAGTAGAAACTAAGGCACCAGAAGGATATTCTAAATTCCCTGGTAAGATTAGAGAGTTCAAGCTTGAAGGTGGAAGTATTTCAGTTCTTGAAAAAGACCCACTAAAGGCAAGCTTGACTATGGGTAAGAAGGGACAAATAACTAGCCAAGTCCTATCAGTGGATAAGGAAAAGAAGACATTCACACAAAGAATTGTTATAAATCCAAAACACGAAGAAATCAATGGTATCAACAACTACTCTTACCTAAGAATCTTAGAAAATGGTTGGAGCATTACACCTAAGTTCACAAAAGCTGATGGTAAAGCAGGAATTGGTGGAGAAGTTAAAGTCGCTCTTCTAAAGAAAAATCCAGGAGAAAATGATAAGAAGTCTATTGGAGAATTAGATGAAAAAGACTTCAAGCCACACGATGCAGTTGAATATGGTATGACTGGCAACAATAATGGATCAAGATATTCACTAAAAAAACTTCTCGGAAAAGATACTGACGGTACAAGTATTTCCACAACAGACACTATAGTTGTAGAATACACTGGAAAATTAGATGATGCTACAAAACCTATAGATCAAAAAGCAGAATTTATTATCGACAACAAAATACTAGATACTGCCGATTACAGTCTTGATATAAATACACTATCAAGCAAGGAACCAGTCTATGTAGATGTGAATAAGTCCAACATCACACCAATACCAGTGGAAAACCGTAAGGCGGAATATCCATTGACAGGTGCTATGGGTATCATAGGATTCCTTGTAGTGGGTGCTGTGATGATGGCAACGGCGTACTACAAGTACAGACGTAAGAGAAGAGAGAGTGCTTTATCATGATTGAGGTTAATCAAAAGATGAGGTACCCTCCGTAAAGGGACTACAAAGAGATAGAGGGATGAGGCGACGTGCCAAGTCCCTGGTATCTCAATGATGTTCGGACAAATCTATTAAACGTCAATGAGGTGGTCTTATGGGATATGATGGTAAGAAAGAAAGCAAGTTAAGATTAGTTAGATTAGAAAATAAAAATATTGTATATGAATTATCTTATACAGTATCAACAAATTGTAAAACATTTACGAAATTAGATAAGAATCAGATAATTAATTATGTAAATGAATTCTATTTGGATGCTAATCAAATTGATTATGACAAGTTATTAAATGATTTGAATGCTTTTAAAAGTTATAGAGATGATGTTGATATAAGCGTAAGAAAAGAAGGCGAATTTATAAGTTACGTGGCGCTTTTTGTATCATTAATTGCGATATCAGTAAAACTTATTGATTTAAAAGAAATTGCAAATACTATTTTTGCTGTTGTCCTTATACTTGCTATCGTTTGTCATTTTTATATGATGTATAATAATGGTATAAATTCCGGTTCAACGAAAGTAATAACTTTAAACAACGCAATATACACTCTTGAAACTATCAAGGAAGATATGTACAGGAATGGTAATTCGGGTACGGAATCTGATGAGAGATATGAAGGTCTTGAGCTTACAGAAGTAAAAGAGATAAGAACATACACATACAAGGCTACAAGAAATAAATATAGTCCAAGGGCTATGTATGAGAGAAAAAGACGTTAAGAAAAATTAACAAGCTAATCGAAGTTCTAATAAAAAGGGCTTGATTATAGAAAGCAGATAGAGAGGTCTGCGAAAGGCAAAGTCTAAGAATACCAATAAAATGATATGTTGGACGAAGCCTCAAAAGGAAGAAGTGCCTAAAAGGCAAGAGTAAGGTAATAATTTGCGAAAAGCAAATGATTATAAAATAAATATAAAGGAGTTATATTATGAAAAAAAGATTTTTATCACTAATCATAGCATTAGCGATGATGGTTGGTGTATTCACCCCATTGATAGCAAGTGCTGAAGGTGAAGTCCCAACACCTCTAACTGAAGCAGAGGATGTTACGAGAGAAGTAATAGTTCACAAAATATTAATGTCAAAAGAAAATTTAGAAAATACTAAATTTCCAGGAACTGAAGGTTTAGACAGCACAAAATACGATGGTAATCAAATTCAAAATCTTGGAAAATTCTTTGGCAATGGTTCTAAAGAGATAGCTGGCGTTTACTTTGTTGTAGAAAAACAATTTGATGTAAAAAAGACAACCATTGAGGAGTATAAGAAAGAAGATACTGATCCTACTAAAAAAACTGTAACTGAAAAAGTTTGGAAACCAGTTACTATAGATGGTAAACAAGCAAAAGATGATTTATCTGACGCACTTGGTGGTTTAACAGCAAAAGATGAAAAAAATAATTATACAGCATTAAAAATTGATACTTCAAAACTTCCAGCTGGTACTTATAGAATCAACGAAGTACACAGTAAATCAACTTATAAAGGAAATGATGGTAAGACTCTTACTGATAAGAAGGCAGTCCCAACTGAAATTACACTTCCAATTTATAATGAAGCAGGGTTAATTGAAAGTCTACACGTTTATCCTAAGAATACTGAAGAAAAACCAAACATTGACAAGAACTTTGCTAAAGCCAAAAAAAGCGAAAAAGAATTAGAAGCTGCTGAAGGATTTGACCCAGCAGACGAAGGTGCAGGTATTGGCGTAGGCGCTGATTACAAAAACTACGAAAAGAAAAAAGCAACAGCTAAAGCTGAAATAGGAAAGGAAATTCCTTATGAAGTAAAAACTGAAATCCCAGCTCAAACTAAATGGGCAACTGCTAAATGGGATGATAAGATGACAGAAGGTCTAACTTATAACAAAGATTTATCCATAGAGTTAAAAAGAGGAGACAATACTGTAGATCTTAAGGATAATATAGACTATGTAATTGAAAATGAAAACAATGGATTTGTTCTAAAATTCACAAAAACAGGTTTAGAAAAACTTAACAATCAAGATGAAAAACAAACTGTTACATTAACTTACAGTGCAACAGTTAATAAAAATGCTATCGTTGATATTCCAGAAGCCAACGACATCACTTTCCACTATGGTAATACTCCATCACAAGGAACAACACCACTTCCAACAAAACCAAATGAAAATGGTCAAGTAACTGTTAATAAAACATGGGATGATGGAGTTTGGGCTAATGGTGAAAAAGCAACATTCGAACTTAGAGATGCAAACACAGGAGAAGTTGTTAAAGCTGAAGATTTAGTTTATACTGGATCAGAAACGGACACTGAAGCAAAAAAAGAATTTGAAACTTACAAAAATTCATTCAGTGCTACTGTAGAATTAGGATATAATGCTAAAGATGGAGCTAGTCACACTTGGAAATACCTAAACAAAGATAAACAATATAAAGCAGTAGAAATCGCATCTACAACACCATCAGATGCAGAATATACTGAAGCAAAAGATGGTACAATTAAAGTAACTGACCATAAGTCAAATAATCCAAAACCACTTAACCCAACAGAGCCAAAGGTTGTAAATGGTGGTAAGAAGTTCGTAAAGACTGATCAAGAAGGTAAGAGACTTGAAGGTGCAGAATTCTATGTAAAAGATAGCACAGGTAAAAAATATTTAGTGGCAAAAGCTGATGATGGTAATGAAGCTGTTAAAAAAGCTAAACAAACGCTAACTGAAAAACAAAAAGCATACGAAAACTTAGATGCTGAAGCACAAAAAGGCGAAGAAGGACAAAAAGCTAAAAAAGCCTTTGATGAAGCTCAACAAGCATATAATAAAGCTGTTTTAGACAATGCTAATAAATATGAATTTTCAGATAGTAGTGACAATGCTGTTGTTTTAAGATCTGATAAAGATGGTAAATTTGAAATTACTGGACTTGCTTATGGAGATTATAAACTTGAAGAAAAAACTCCTCCAACAGGATTTGCTAAGTTAAGTGGAGACATTGACTTTACAGTAGCAAAAGGAAGTTATGAAACTGGTAACATTTCTTATGAAGATATAAAAGTAGTGAAAGAAAATGCAACGGATAATACAGAACTTACTAAAGATGCTGATATTAAAGGTATGAAATTCGCAGACGCAAAAGCAAAATTCGATGCTAATAAAGATGGAAAATTAACAGTAAAAGAATTCAATGAAGGATTGGCTAAGAATGCTCAACAAATCATCAACAAGAAAGTATCTATCCCACAAACAGGTGGTATTGGTACTGTTATCTTCACTGCAATCGGTCTTGCAATAATGGCATCAGCTATTATCGCTATCAAAAAAAGACAAGCAACTGAAGCTAGATAATAACTAAAAGAAGAGAGGAAAAGCAATTTTCCTTCTTCTAAAAGTGCAAATATGTGAGGTATTTGCACTTTTAGAAGGATAAGACAATGGATATAAATATATATGGAAGGTAATAATATGAAGATTTTAAGAAAAATTTTAATGGTTATGATAATGGTGGCGATGGTGGTGACTAGCACTTCATTTGCTGCGGGTGATTATTCGATAACTGTGACGGTGGATAAGAAACTAGGTGATGTTACGGGGAAGATGAGTTTGTGGAAGGTGTCCGATGAACAGATTCCCGATTCCGAAAAGGCTACTGTGCTTGGGGATTTGAATAAGTTGTCCGTAGAAAATCTGAATTCTACATACAAGAACAAGTCTGATGTGGAGTTTTCCAACAATGAGGCAGTATTCAAGAATTTGGAAAAGGGTGCGTATTATGTGCGTGACACTTCGGGCATCAAACGTGACAAGGAGATAGCTTCGGTATTGGTGAACCTTCCAGATGATGTGGAGGGTGACAGCAAGAATGTGACTATTCATGCGAAGGAATCTTCTACTAATGTTAGACTTGTGAAGGTGGACGAGAGCGGCAATCCTTTGAAGGGTGCTAAGTTTAAGTTACTTGTGAGACGTGGTAGCGAATATGTTGAGTTGAAAAACAAGGATACTTTGAAAAAAGATGATAAGCTTGAACTATCTCCAAGAGTTGACGACAGATCCAAGGTGCAATCTAAAGAAAACGCAGATGAGTCGAAGGACGAAAATTCCAAATCTGAAAAAGATGAAGAAAAATCCAAGGAAGAAAAAAAGGAAGAAAAGTCCAGTGAGTTATCTAAGAAAGAGGAAAAATCTGATGAGGGCTTGTATATTTCCAATGAATCTGGTGAGATTATAATCAACGATATTAAGAAGGGCGATTATATTTTCAGAGAGGTGGAAGCTCCAGCAGGTTATGTGATTAAGAATGTGGACACTAAGTTTACTATTACTGATAAGTCTGTGGAACTTAGGGTTGTGAATAGCAAGACTCCTGACAAGGACAAGGGTAGACATGATTTCATGAAGACTGATGAAGCAAAGAAGCCTTTGGGTGGTGCGATGTTCAAGGTTATGACTAAGAACAAAGATGGAAAGTTTGAGCCAGTGAAGAAGGACGGCAAGGATTATATCGTGACTAGTGCTGATAATGGTAAGTTTGCTGTTGAAGATATGGATTATGGTAATTATTACTTGGTTGAGATAAAAGCTCCACAAGGTTTCATTTTGTTGAGTGAGCCTGTGGAATTTGAAATCAAAAAACAAGCCGATGATAAGACTATTTCCATTGCTTTCATCACTAACAAGAGTGACACTATTACTAGAAGAAGAACTACTCCAGGTGGAGATATTACACGCGGTGGTAAGATTCCAAAGACTGGGGATATTAGGTTTTTCATGAGTATGATTGGCGGTGCGATTATGTTCTTTATTGGTAAGTGGATAATTGCGAAGGACGATAAGTTAATAGGAAAAAATATTAAGTAATTCGAAAAATAGATTTGAGAATATGCAAAAATAAACCCTCATGCTAGGTGGTCTACGATTTTGTGAGATGTGTTATTGGTGTGAGGGTTTGGTTATGTTCGTTATCAAATGTTTTTCGATTTTATTTTTTTAAGGTATAATTGTCTTAGAAACCGGTATTTGAGAAAGGTAATTGTTATGTGGAAGAAGATTAAGCATAATTTTGTGTTTATTTTAATATTTTTATTGGGATTTGGTGTGATGATGTATCCTGTAATTTCTAGGTTGTATTATAGGGTGGATTCCACTAATCAAGTTAAGGAGTTCGACAAGGCTGTGAAGGGTTTGTCGAAGGAGGAATTGGATAAGAGGTTGGCTTTGGCGAAGGGATATAATGATTCATTGAATAATGTGGTGAGCAAGGATCCTTATGACAAGAAGAACCAAGAAGAGGGCAGGAAAGCTTATGCGAGAATGCTTGAGGTGAAGGAGAAGATTGGTCACGTGGAGATTCCGAAGATTAATCAGGATTTGCCGATGTATGCTGGTACGAGTGAGGATGTGTTGCAGATTGGGATTGGTCACTTGGAGGGCACTTCTCTTCCTATTGGTGGGAACAATACTCATGCGGTGTTGACTGCTCATAGTGGACTTCCTACGGCGAAGTTGTTTACGGATTTGAAGATGATGAAGATTGGCGATAAGTTCTATGTTCACAATATTTTCGGGACGTTGGCTTATCAGGTGGATCAGATTAAGATTGTGGAACCTTCGAATTTCAATGATTTGCTGATTGTGAAGGGGCATGATTATTGTACGTTACTTACTTGTACTCCTATTATGATTAATTCGCACAGGCTTTTGGTTAGAGGTCACAGGGTTCCTTACGTTCCGGCTGTGGATGAGGCTTTGATTGCGGATAACAAGGCAAGTTATATTTACAGGTATTTGTTCTATGTTTCTTTGGTTATTATCGCTATTTTGTTGTATTTGATTTATCGTCAACGTAAGGCGAAGAAGAGATTAAAAGAACTTGATGTAGAGGATAAGCATGAAGAAGTCTAAGTTAAAGGAAAATTTGAAGTATGTGTTGATTTTCTTGGTGGGGTTTGCTGTGGCGATGTATCCTTTGATTTCGAGGTTGTACTACAGAATTGAGGCTAACAGTGCTGTGCACGATTTTGACACGAATGCCAAGAAGATGGACAAGAAGGAGATCGACAGGAGGATTAGGCTCGCTCAGATTTACAACAAGACTTTGGATCCTAGTAAGCTTGCGGATCCTTATTCTGAGAAGGAAAAAAAGAATGCGATTAGTGAGTATGCTAGGATGCTTGAGGTTAAGGAAAAGATCGGTCACGTTGAGATTCCGAAGATTAATCAGGATTTGCCGATTTACGCTGGTACGAGTGAGGAGGTTTTGCAAAAGGGTGTTGGTCACTTGGAGGGGACTTCCCTTCCTGTTGGTGGCAAGGGTACTCATACTGTATTGACTGCTCACAGGGGTCTTCCTACTGCGAAGCTGTTTACTGATTTGAATAAGATGAAGAAGGGCGATGTGTTCTACATTCACAATATCAAAGAGGTGTTGGCGTACAAGGTTATCGACGTTTTTGTTGTGGAGCCTAGCGATTTCGACAAGGTTTTGGTTGTGGAGGGCAAGGATTATTGTACGTTGTTGACTTGCACTCCGTATATGATTAATTCGCACAGGTTGTTGGTGCGTGCTGAGCGTACTGAATACAATCCTGCTGCTGTGGAGAAGGAATTGGTGAGTCAAGTGACTGGTAAGTACAAGATTTATTTGATTATTTCACTGATTATTATTGCGATTTTGTTGTGGTATTATATTAGGCAAAGAAGAAGGAAGAAGAATAATGAGATCAAGTAGGAAGATTGGTTATGTGATTTTGTTTGTGGGGATTGGGTTGTTGACGTTTTGTTTGAGCAATTTGTCGTACAAGATTTTCTCGCAAGATAAAAAGATGGATGATTTTTTGAGGACACAAGGTGAGATGTCGACTGAGCTTTCCGAAAGAATCGACAAATACAATTCGAATGTGAATGTGGATGAGACGGGTCTCGTGGATCCTTTCAATTCGGAGGATATTGAGCTTGAGAGTAGCAAGGTGATTGATGAGAATGGGATTTTCGGGTATTTGGAGATTCCTAAGATTAATTTCAAGAAGCCTATCTATTTGGGTGCGAGCTACAATCATTTGGCGAAGGGTGTCGGTCAACTTGACGGTACTTCGATTCCTGTGGGTGGTAAGGGCAGACGTAGTGTGCTTGCGGGCCACAGGGGTTGGTACGGAGATATTATGTTGCTGAAGGTGGGTCAATTGTATTCTAATGATGTGGTGTATGTGCATCATCATGGGAAGACTTTGACGTACAAGGTTGTTGGAAGAGAGTACATCAGTCCGTCGGATTGGGATAGGTTGAAGCCTGTGGAAGACAAGGATATGCTGACTATATTGTCGTGTGATCCGATGTATCCTCCGTTTACTAGAAGGATTTTGATTAATTGCGTGAGAGTTGATGAGAATTCTGAAAAGGCTATGACAGATGCTACGAATAAGAAAAATGCGGCGGAATTGAACACTAAGAGCGATTCGTCATCAAAGACTGTTGATTATGTTTTGTTGGCGCTTACGATATTAGCGTGGATTGTGCTTATTGTGAATATTAGAAAATTCGTGTTGGATATTAGAAAACACAGGAAATAGGAAAACTGCGGGTGTGAGCTCGCAGTTTTTTAGTGGGGAGAAATGTTGGAATGTATGTCTATATTTTAAAATTGGGTATATATAAGTTGTAAATATTATGACGGAATGTTTTGTGGAGGTGTAGTTACGACAAAAAAGTCGGCAAAATTGGAAGAGTCAAAAGAATTGGAAGAGTTGGCAGAACGTTATAAGAAAAAAATAGGCAACGTAGATACAATTGATAAATTTCTAGGAAAATATAATCCATGGAGAGAAAAGAATCCAGAGGAAGAGAATACTCAACGTAAAGGAAAAGACATTGATGAATTATTAGATGATTTCTTTGAAGCTTTGAAGAATGATAACAAGGAGTTTTCATGGCTAAAGATAGATGAGGATTTATATAATGAATTAAAAGATAAGAATGGTAGGGCAGCAAGTATTGATTATGGGGTACCTAGTCACGTTAGAGGAGATATTGAAAATGGTACGTTGTTTTTGTGCTTAGTGAATCCGAATATTCAATATAACGGCAGAAAAAACTATGGTATAACTACGTTTTATGAGGAAGCAAGGAAATTAGAATCTGACGATCAGTCACTAGAAATCTTAGATAAGAACGGAGATATTTTAAAAACCAAAAAAGAAATAGAGAATTATATTATGAATAAAGAGGCAGAAAGTAGCATACTACATAAAGAATTGGATTCTCTTTATAAAAAAATTAAAGAAGATAAAAAAACGCCAAAAAAGTATTATGGATATTATTTAAGCAGGTATTTTGCACAAATTATTATTTCTTATATGCATGAAAAAACGACTAAGCATGAAAAAACGACCATTCAACCATTGATGAAAAACTTATCAGATGTTGAATGGAACAAACTAGAAGAAATGTCGAAGAAAATAGTGAATTTAGAAGCTTTTCCTTTTAGAAGTAGTACGCCAAAATTTACTGCTGATAAGGAAAAAGCTAAGAAAAGATTTGCTAATTGTTTGGTAAATTTAGATTCAGATATAAGTATGCTAAGTGCAAGGATAATAATATGGAGAATAGTGAAATATTTAAAAGATATTAATGAAGACACTAATATTACAAGACCTAAGTTTGTATTTAGAAGGTTTAATACGGCATGGTTACCGTCACTAATTAATGTATTATACTATGATTTAGGTTTTACAAACAATTATTTAGAATTGATTAAGGAATTACATGAATATTTCTTTTTGACAATTGACAAGAAAAGTTCTAATAGGATGACAGGATATATAGGTAAACGATTATTTAAAAACGATACAATGTTATCTGATGATGAGTTTGACGAGTTTGTAACGGAAACACTAAAATAATTATTGTTTTATTAAATATTTAACGTTTTGAGAAGTGCTAATGGGTTAATTTATAAATTTTTAATAAGTGATAAAAGACGGATAACCTAGAATGGTAGATTCGTCTTTTTGATTTTAATACAAATAGCAATACGGCGTGAATTAGGATATAATTGATGTAACGAATGATGAAAAAGAGGGATTTATGAGATATAGATTATATAATGCAGATGATTATGACAGAAGTTGTGATTTGTTGAGAGATTCTAATATGAAGTATAGTTTTTCTGAGAAGAGCGATGCGAAATTGTTTGAGGACATTGTGAAATCGGAGAGTTTCTGCGAGGATTGTACGTTTGTGTTGGAAGATGGCGATGTGATTTGTGGGATTGTGATGTTCACGAGGTGTCGTGTGAGGAAGTTCGATGGGTTGTTGCTGTCGATTTTCTACATTGACGATAAGCATTTGAGTGATGATAATGTGGATTTGCTTGTGGGAAATGCTGTGAATGATGTTATGAGTCGTGGGGTGAAATTTGTCTGCGTGATGGGTGAGCCTGGTGTGTTCAGGAGATTTGGTTTCACGAGGGCGAGAGACTACGGGATTTTGTGTCCTTTTTATGTTGAGGATGATTATTTCATGGCGAGATGCGAGGATGGTTTCAAGACTCGTGGAGAGCTTAGTTATGCAAAGGAGTTTTTTGAGTAATGAAGATTAGTTTGTGTGCTGTGGAGCAGCGTTTGAATGATAAGGTATTTAATATGAAGCAGATTGAGAAATATGCGAGAGAGGAAGCTGAAAATGGTGCTGATTTGTGTGTGTTTGGGGAGAGCTTTCTGCAGGGGTTTGAGTGTTTGAGTTTTGTGTACAAGGATGATGTTGGTGTTCCTGTGACGCAAAATTCGAATGAGATTGCGGAGATTCGTAGGATTGCGAGGGAGAATGAGGTTGCGATTTCGTTCGGATATATTGAGAATGATCATGGTGCATTTTATTCTTCGCAGATGACTGTGACGAAACGTGGCGAGATTATCAACAATTACAGGAGAATGAGTCCTGGTTGGAAGGAGCCTTCTGCTTGCAGCGATTACAGGGAAGGCGATAAGTTGTATTTGTACAAGATGGATGGAGTGAGTTTTTCAACGTTGATTTGCGGGGACTTCTGGGATGAGGATTTGTATACTTATATTTCGATGATTGACTCGGATATTTTGTTGTGGCCAGTGTTTGTCGATTTTTCGGTGAAGGACTGGTTTAAGAATGAGTTTGAGGACTACAAGAAACAATCGCAGCTTGTGCCAATGCCGGTGTTGTTTGTGAATTCATTTGTGGATGAGGATGACAGGGCGAATGGTGGCGCGTATGTGTTTTACCAAGGTAAGGTTGTTGAGGAATTGGAGCCAGGGAAAGAGGGCGTGTTGAGGTATGAGTTTGTAAGGTGAGGTATGAGTGTTTTTTAGAAGAGATGTTGTTAGAGTTACTGTAGAGAGTTCGTGGCCAGGTAGACAGGGGCAGGGTTATGATTGCAGGAATTAGGTTGTTTCATACCAGAATAAAAGGTTTAACTTCGCTCCTCTGGCTTCCAAAAATTGGAAAACTCTAATCTCGAAATCCTAAAATTTGAAGCACGCTTCGCTTACGCGGTCAAATTTTGGCCGGATTTCTACGATTGAGTTTTCACAATTTTTTCCAGATGACTCGCTTAGTTAAAGCCTTTTATTCTAAAGGATCATACCTCATGAGGGATTAGGGGGAGAAAGTTGATAATTCAACTCTCAAAATCCTAAATCAGTCCGCTTGCTTCGCCTTGCTCCCTGATTTTGACGGATTTTTTCGAATGAATTTTCGTTTGTATGGGGATTGCTGGGATAGGTAAGGATAGGAGTTATGGTTGCTGGATTGGGAGCAGAGAATTCGTGTAGAGGTAGACAGGGACAGATTTTTGTTGCGGGAATTAGGTTGTTTCATACCAGAATAAAAGGTTTAACACGCAAGTCTGGCTTCCAAAAATTGGAAAACAACAAATCTCGAAATCCTAAAATTTGAAGCACGTGCTCCGCACTCAAGCGGTCAAATTTTGGCCGGAGCCCTTCGATTTGAAATCAACAAAATTTCTTCCGAATGATATTCTTCGTAAAGCCCGGCTTCCTACGAAAAAACTCTTAAAGCTGAAAGCTCTAATCTCGAAATCCTAAAATTTGAAGCACGCTTCGCTTATATAAAAGAAAATAAAAATTATAACCGTATGAAATTCGACACGTTTGGAAAATAAGTAAGAATTTACATAAAATAATGATAAGAAGGGATGGTGTTTGATGGGTCGTTTTATTGATGAGGAGCTTTTGTCTAAAAGAAGAGCTATTGAGCTTTGGGACAAGGGTTTGATTAATGACTTTGAGGTTGGTACTTACAAGGGTTTGCAGGAGATTCACGCATTTTTGTTTCAGGATATTTTTGATTTTGCAGGGAAGACTCGTGATGTGAATTTGTCAAAGGGAAATTTCAGGTTTGCAAATTTGTTGTATTTAGAGAGCAATTTGGCTATTATTGAGAAGATGCCTGAGGGTTATTTTGATGAGATTATTGAGAAGTATGTGGAGATGAATGTGGCGCATCCTTTTAGGGAAGGTAATGGTCGTGCGACTAGGATTTGGATGGATTTGATGTTGAAGAAGAATTTGAACAAATGTATTGACTGGACGATGGTGGACAGGGCTGATTATTTGAGTGCTATGGAGAGGTCGCCGGTGAATTCTTTGGAGATTAAACACTTGTTGAAGAATGCTTTGACGGACAAGGTTGATGACATGGGTGTTTATTTGCGTGGTATTCAACAGTCGTATGTTTATGAGGATTTGGATAGATATGATATTGAGGATATAGAGGAGTAAAAGAATTCGTGTGTAGGTAGACAGGGACAGGACGTTGTTGCTAGAATTACTCTGTTTCATACCAGAATAAAAGGTTTAACACGCTCCTCTGACTTCCAAAAATTGGAAAACAACAAATCTCGAAATCCTAAAATTTGAAGCACGCTTCGCTTACGCGGTCAAATTTTGGCCGGATTTCTTCGATTGAGTTTTCACAATTTTTTCCAGATGACTCGCTTAGTTAAAGCCATTTATTCTAAAGGACTAATACCTCATGGGGGATTTGGGGAGAAAGTTGATAATTCAACTCTCAAAATCCTAAATCAGTCCGCTTGCATCGCTTCGCTTCCTGATTTTGACGGATTTTTTCGAATGAATTTTCGTTTGTATGGGGCTGGTGCTTAGTTAGGTAAGGACTGGAGTTATGGTTGCTGGATTGGGAGCAGAGAGTTCGTGTGTAGGTAGACAGGGGTAGGTTTTTGTTGCTAGATTTACGTTGTTTCATACCAGGACAAAAGGTTTAACTTCACTCGTCTGGCTTCCAAAAACTGGAAAACTCTAATCTCGAAATCCTAAAATTTGAAGCACGCTTCGCTTACGCGGTCAAATTTTGACCGGATTTCTGCGATTGAGTTTTCACAATTTTTTCCAGATGACTCGCTTAGTTAAAGCCTTTTATTCTAAAGGATCATACCTCTGGGGGATTAGGGGGAGAAAGTTGATAATTCAACTCTCAAAATCCTAAATCAGTTCGCGGCTTCGCTCCCTGATTTTGACGGATTTTTTCGAATGAATTTTCGTTTGTATGGGGCTGGTGCTTAGGTAGGTAAGGACAGGGAGATGTTGCTGAATGGAGTTAGAGAATTCGTGTAAAAGTAGATAGGGACTGGGTTTTTGTTGCAGGAGATACGATGAGAATTCGTGTGATTGTAGACAGGGGTAGGGCTTTTGTTGAGAGATTTACGTTGTTTCAAACCAGAATAAAAGGTTTAACTTCACTCGTCAACAAGGCGTAGGAGCAGGTTTGCTCGAATATCTGGTCTACAGAAATTTGTGATTTCTAAATCTTGGTCTCCTAAAATTTGAAGCTCGTGCTCCGCACTCAAGCGGTCAAATTTTAGCCGGAGCCCTTCGATTTGAAATCAAACTAAATTTCTTCCGAATGATATTCTTCGTCAAAGCCTGCTTCCTACTAAAAAACTCTTAAAGCTGAAAGCTCTAATCTCGAAACCCTAAAATTTGAAGCAAGCTTCGCTTACGCGGTCAAATTTTAGCCGGATTTCTGCGATTGAGTTTTCACAATTTTTTCCAGATGACTCGCTTAGTTAAAGCCTTTTATTTTAAAGGATTTTACGGATAAACTTATGGTTTTTGCATGAAATACTCTAAAAATCCTGGATATGAATTTGAAAATTACGATAGGTTTACATATCTCTAAACGAGAAAAAAGCAGATTACTACAATTGTGGTTTTCTGCTTTATATGAATTTATGATATGTTGGCAATTTTTTATTTTGAGAGTTCCTTGTAAGTTTTTTTATTTTGTTTTAAGATTCTTTTTGAGATTTCTGTGATACATTCATCATCAGCATTTTGTTCTGATTCAAATTCAGTATATTTAATAATTACGTATTTAGGATTATTATTTTTTAGTATGACAGCAGATCCTTGCTCATCTACTAAACGTGCTACTTTAGAGAAGTTTTGGTTTGCTTCTGTGATTGATACAAGATTTTTTGTATTAATTTTCATGATTATCCCTCCTAATAGAATTATACCGCTATCTAGGATAAATTAAACCTATTTTCGCAAGCTAGATATTCGGGCAATTGTGGTTTTCTGCTTTGCATATTTTGAAGAGGTTTTTATTCTCACAAAAAAAGAAGCTGTTTTGCAGCTTCTTTCCTAATTCTATTAGAATTTGTTTACTAGATTTTCTAATGTTTCGAGTTTGATTTGTGGATTCCATTCTGATCCGCTATCTTCTAGTTGTTTGATGTATGCTTGTTTGTCTTCTTTGTAGTAGTCCATTGTGTTTTTCAATGCTTTGACTGCCATTTTGAAGTTTTCTGTGTCTTTTACTTCTGAGACTTTTTTGATGAAGTATTGTTGTGATTGTTCTGGTTTTGTTTCTAGGAATTCGCATCTGTTGACTATTTCTGTGAATAGTCTGTCCATTTTAAGTGATGCACCTGCTGTTCCTACTTCGTATTTTTCTAATCTTTCTACGAATTCATCTATTGTTGCTTTTTCATCATCTGTAAGTTGTTGGTCATCTTTTTGTGTGTCTTCTTTTTTGTCAGCGTCTTCGTTTTTATCTTCTTTTTTATCTTCTTTTTGTTCTGTTTTATCAGTGTCTTCTTTTTTGTTTTCTTGTGTGTCGGCTGCTGTATCTTTTTTGCTGTCTTCAGCTGTTGATGTTGTTGTATCAGGTTTAGTTAATGATTGTTCGCTGCTGCAGCTTGATAGCGATACTGAAGCGATTAATGCAAGTAATAATCCAAATTTTTTAATGTTTTTCATAAAATCCTCCTCCGATTTCTTATATATATTATACCACTATTTCGATTTTCCAATCAGGAGAATGTCTACAAAATATCTACGATTATACTAAGATACCTATTATTATGGTGATGATGAGAAGCATTATGATGTGAAGTACGATGTCTAGGTAGATTGCGGCTAATAATTCTATTAGGTAGGTGTTGATTTTGGAGTTGAGGTTAGATTCTGCGGGTATTACTGTCCAATTGACTTTCATTTTGTTGCAGATGAGTTTGGTTCTGAATGCGTGGAAGTTGTTGGTGATGACGCAGACTTTTTTTCTGTCGTACTCTGCATCTTGCTGTTGTATGAGTGTTTTTACGTATTCTATGTTTTGCATTGTGTTCATGGCAAGTTTTTCCAATAAAATATCTGTGTCCTGGATATTGTTTTGGACGGCGAAGTTTTTCATGGCTACGGATTCTTCGATGTCTCCGTTGGATTTGCCACCGGAAAATATCATTATGCTTTTGTTGGTTCTGTAGTAGGCAAATGATGTGAGCATTCTTTGTTTGATGAGATCAGACAGTTCGATTCCTTTCATGGATCCTCCAAGGACTACGATGTAGTCAAAATCTGTGGCGATTTTTTGGTATTTGATTATGAGGTTTCCAAGTAGGTGTGACAGTACAATTAAGCTAAGATACAAATTCATTCCTATTATGTATTTGTAAAGGTCAAATATTTTGAACAGGTTTATTGCTATCATTGCGATGTATAGTAAACTTGCCGATAAGTGAAGTGCGATGTTGGCTTTGACTTTTGCTTTTTGGTAGAGTCTGTATGATATTATCGCAAGGATAAATAAATTTGTGATTACGTTGATTGCTATGATTATGTTCAAGATTATATTTGAACGTGGTGTAAATATCAGGCTGATGGCAGATACTACGAACAAAACGATGCTTGTTGCTGTGAACATACTTATGAAGTTGTCTGTGGCTGCGATTATTAAAAGTATCGCAGATATTAGTAGTAGTGTGTACATGTGTATTCCTTTCACGAAAAATTATATCACACATTGTGATGTTGGTTGATGATATAATTATATTAAGAAGGGGGGTTTTATGAGAGGTTTAGTATTGGAAGGCGGCGGAGCGAGGGGCTGCTATCAGATTGGCGCTTACAAGGCGTTGGTGGAATTGGGAATTGACTTTGATTATGTTGTGGGAACTTCGATTGGAGCTATCAATGGGGCTATGATTTGTCAGGGAGATTGGGAGATTGCGTATAAATTGTGGGAGAATTTGACTTACGATGATGTGATTAGCGTAAAGGACAATGATGTCAATTCTATAATGAAGGAGAGGCTTTGCTTAGAAAATGCAAGGGATAAGCTGAACTTGGCGAAGGATTTTTTTGATAACAAGGGTTTCGGGGTGGAGCCTTTGAATGAGTTGTTGAGCGAATATATTGATGAGAAGAGAGTTCGTGAATCTAAGATGAAGCTTGGGCTTAATACTGTTGATGTGGAACAAAGAAAGGTTTTGAATTTGTTTATTGACGATATTCCACAAGGGCATTTGCGAGATTATTTGCGTGCGAGTTCCAATTTGCTTGTGTTTAAGCAAGAGAAAATCGACGGGAAGAGGTTGATTGATGGTGGATATATGGAGAATAATCCGTACAAAATGATTGATGATGTGTGCGATGAGATTGTTCTTGTATCGTTGAAGCCGTATTTATTGACGAATAAGTTGAAGAAAAATCCAAAATACACGATTATTAAAACATGGGACAGAGATTTTCCGAAAGTTTTGGAGTTTGAAAAGGAAAAGATGCGATACGGGCTGAAGCTTGGATATGATGATACGATGAAGGTGTATGCGGATTTGAAAAAAGAAAATTTGTAGAATTATTGGAAAATGTTTTAAAATTTTGAAAATTTTGTTGGAAAAAATTTTTGTTAGTTGTATAATATTTAATATAGAGAATTTTTGAAAGAAGGAGGTCTGAATAATGAGCATTAAAATTAATAATGAAGTAGTTGAAATGATGCTATATTTCTGGCAATCAGCGTCAGAAGGTCAAAAGGTTGCTGAATCTTTTATCATTGATGTAGCTAATAGAGATGAAATGAAATTAATATACAATGACAAATTTGATGAGGAAGCTGTTAGAAGAGTTTTATCATCTATTACAAACAAAGAGCTTTTGAATGGTGGAAGTCCTGAAGAAAAAAGATTCTGGAACAACAACATGTGGATGATGGAAGATATGGGTGTGGTTGAAGCCATGGTTGACCCTATCAAACATCTAAACCTTGATGATGTTGAAACAGACAAGAAGGAATTGATTTTCGTTCCGGGTCATATCGAAGAACACTATGATTTGGGAGACAAATTAGTTGTGAACTTCTTCAAGGTATCTGTGGATATTTTTGGTGGCACAGGTGCTGTTACTATGGACGGAGAAGATTTCAGAGAACACATCATTAAATTATTGCAAAAATAGAATTTGCTATTTAGGGCTCTTTATGAGCCCTATTTTTTATTGCAAAAGTAAAGGAGTAAGTATGTTAAAAAGGTATAAGTGGTTTATTGATTACTACAAGAAAAGCTACATAATCGCAATTATCGCACTTATTTTTGATTATGCTTTCAAGTTGGTTTTGCCGTACATGATTGGTAATGTGGCGGACAATATTTTCAACAAGAATGTGACAGCTGAAAATTTGAAGATTAATTTGGGAATTTGCTTGGTTGCAAGTGTGTTGTGTTATGTGGTTAGCGTTGTGTGGAATTTGAATGTGTTTAAGGGCGATGACACGATTAGGTATTTGGTGACGACTAGGTTGTACGACAAATATTTGAAGCAATCGCCGGAGTTTTTCGAGAAGAATTCCACGGGGTCTTTGATGGGGAAGGCTACAAATGATCCGTACGCTTTGGGAGATTTTGCGGGATACGGTCTGATGAGTTTATTCGATTCGACTTTTTATCCTATTTTAATAGTTATCGTGATGATTGTGACGACAGATTTCAGGTTAACTTTATTAAGTGTGCTTCCACTTCCGATTTTGGTTGTGGTGAGCAATAAAATCGGCAACAAATTGAATACGACTTTTGATGAGTCGCAAAAATCGTTTGATAAGATGAACGATCAGACTTTGGAAACTGTAAGTGGTGTGCGTGTGGTTCGTGCGAATAATTTGAAGGATTTTCAAAGAAAGAAGTTCCAAGATAGGGCGGATGATTTGTACGAAAAAAACATGGCGACTGCAAAGTTAATCGCATGGTATGGTCCCATCCAAAAGCCTATAGAGGTTATGACTTATGTGTTGGCGATTTCTTACGGAACTTATTTGATACGAACTGGAAGCATTACTGTGGGAAGACTGATGAGTTTTATGTTTTATTTGAATTTGTTGATTTGGCCGATGATTGGCATGGGCGATTTCATCAGCGTGAAGAAGCAAGCCGATGCGAGTATGGACAGAATTCAAGAGGTGTGGGATTACAAGGAAGACATTGTGAATAAACCTGATGCTGTTGATTTGAAGGAAAATCCTACGATTGAGTTTAGGAATTTGTCGTTCAAGTATCCAACTTCGAAGGAGAATGTTCTCAGTGATATCAATTTCTTAATTACACCTGGAAAAACTTTGGGTGTTTTGGGAAAAACTGGAAGCGGCAAGACTACTTTGTTGAAGCAATTTCTTAGATTTTACGATGTAGAAGATGGAGAAATACTTCTGAATGACAAAAACTTGACCGATTATACTGTCGAATCAGTCAGAGAAAGAATGGGATATGTTCCACAAAACCATATGATTTTTTCGAAGACTATTGGCGAAAATATCAAGCTTACAAACAAGGATGCAACGGATGAAGAATTGATGGAAGCTATACGAATGAGCGATTTTGAGAAGGATTTGGATAAGCTTGTGAATGGAACGGATACGTTGTGTGGAGAAAAGGGGATTAGTTTGTCGGGCGGTCAGAAACAAAGGATTGCGTTGTCGAGGGCTTTGATAAAGAATCCGGATATTTTGATTATGGACGACTGCATGAGTGCTGTGGACGGAACGACGGAGAAGAACATTTTGGATAATTTCAGAAAAATTCGCTCCGGCAAGACGAATATCATCGCAACTCACAGGATTAGCCAGGTGAAGGATGCAGACGAGATTATCGTTCTTGAAAACGGCAGAATAGTTGAAAGAGGTAATCACGACTCTTTGATGAAACAAGATGGTTGGTACAAGGAGCAATATTTGAGACAGACAGTGGAGAGTGCTTATGAGAAAGAGTGTGACGAATAGAATAATAAAATACTCCCTAAACGAGAAGAAAAACTTGGCGATAGGGATGGTGTTTACGGTGTTGATGACGATATTCGAGATTATCGGGCCGATTATATTGGCGTATATCATCAACAATTTACTTACAGGAGAAAAACTTGTATACAATATTAGAAAATTAGCGTTGGTGTTGTGCTTGTATGCGGCGGTTTTCTTCGTGGATTCGTTGTGGAAGTACAATTCTACGGTGTATTTGGAGAAAACTGCGAACAAAATCGCACGCAGAATGCAGATGGATGTGTACGATCACATTCAAAAAATGCCGATATCTTTTTACGATGATTTACCGGCGGGAAAAGTTGTCAGCAGAATTACAAACGACACGAAAACTGTGAAGAGTTTCTACCAAATGGTGTTGGCACAGCTTATGGTAAGCGTAATTGTGAGTATTTTTATGATTGCGATGGTGCTTATAACTGACACGAAAATCGGGATTATTGTGTGCCTATTTTTCCCAATTATGTTTTATATTTTTAAGAAATTTTTGCAAAAATCACGCTTTGCATTTACAAATATGAGAAAATACATTAGCGAAGAGAATGCGAAAATCAACGAGACTATCAATAATATCGAGATAATCAAGGCGTATAATTTGGAAGATGATTTTAGCAAGGATTACGAAACTTCTGCGAAAAATGTTTACGATTACGGGTATATGGTGACGAGGGCTTATGGTACGATGAGCTACAATGTGTCGCAACTTCTCAGAAATTTTGCGACGATTACGATACTTGGAATTTACGCGTACAATGTTTTGACTGGAAATACTGATGTAAAATTGGGGAGCATGTATTTGACTATGGAATACACTTCGAGGACTTTCTTGTACATCAGTAACTGCGTGGAAAGAATGGGCTCATTGGAGCAATCGTTCAGTGCAGCAGAGCATGTTTTTGAATTGTTGGATACTGAGGTAGAGGAGTTTCCAGAACGAGAAATCGGCGACATCAAGGGCGATGTTAAGTTTGAAAATGTTGATTTTTCGTATATTGAAAATGAACCTGTGCTTAAAGATTTGTCGCTTGATATAAAAAGCGGAGAAAGTGTTGCATTCGTAGGGTTTACTGGAAGTGGCAAGACTACGATAATCAATTTGCTTTTAGGATTTTATAAACCACAAAAAGGAGTAATCAAAATCGACGGCAAGAACTTTAACGATTACAGCGTGGATTCTATCAGAAAGAATATTTCCTTGGTGCCACAAGATCCGGTGCTTTTCATGGGAGATGTTAGGAGTAACATCAGGCTCGACAAGGATTTTACAGATGAGGAAGTCGAGAATGCGTTGAGGGATATCGGCGCTGACAGGTTGATAGATTTTAGAAATGGTCTTGATGAGGAAGTCAAGGATAATGGTGCAAGTTTCTCAGCAGGAGAAAAGCAACTTATCGCATTTGCGAGAAGTTACATCACCAATCCGAAGATTTTGATTTTGGACGAGGCGACGGCAAATATCGACACGCAAACGGAATCTGTGATTCAATACGCGATCGACAAATTAAAACAAAACAGGACTACATTTATAATTGCTCACAGATTGTCTACGATTAAAAACGTGGATTGCATTTACGTATTGGACAAGGGCGTTGTCGTAGAAAAAGGAACGCACGAAGAATTGTTGGCAAATGGCAAGATTTACACGAGAATGTATCGTGAACAAAACAAGAAGGGCTAATATGAGTGACAATAGAAAAGCAGGGATTTTGTGTCCTGTGTTTAGTTTGAGTTCTAAATATGGAATCGGAAGTTTCGGGGAAAGTGCGTACGAGTTTGTGAGGTTTTTGAAGAAATCGAAGCAAACTTATTGGCAGATATTGCCACTTGTTCCGATTAGTTCTGATGGCAACAGCCCGTATTTGTCGCCGTCAACTTTTGCTGGAAACTTTATGTACATCGACATCGACAAGTTGATTGAGGATGGTTTGTTGTGTGAGAGCGATGTTCGTGGCTACAAATTCGAAGACGATTTTGTGGATTACGATTATGTGGCAAAGGCAAAGGAAGAGATTTTACGCAAGGCATTTGAACGTAACAAGGATTTGAAGATAATCGACACGCAAAATTTTAGTGAGCGTGAACTTGTTCGTGGATTTTGCTTGTTTGAGGCTTTGAAAAAGTATTTTAATGGCAAATCTTGGTTGGAATTTCCAGATGATATAAAATACCGCAAGAAGAAAAGCGTCGATTATTACGAAAATTTGTTAAAAGATGAGATTGAATACAATGTGTTCGTACAATGTTTGTTTTACAAGCAGTATTTCGAATTGAAAGATTACGCGAATGATTTGGGGATAAAAATATTTGGAGATTTGCCGGTATATGTGTCGAAGGAAAGCAGCGATATGTGGCAAAACCCCGATATGTTTGTGGTGAATGAGGATTTGTCACCGAAATTAGTAGCAGGTGTTCCTCCGGACAGATTTTCTGAAACTGGGCAATATTGGGGGAATCCTGTGTATGATTGGGATTATTGTGAGAAAACTGGTTTTGAATGGTGGTTAAAAAGGTTGAAGCATAATTTGAAAATGTACGATGTGCTTCGCTTGGATCATTTTAGAGGATTTGAAGCTTTTTGGGCGATTGATGCATCGGAAAATACTGCTGAAAACGGATACTGGATTAAGGCAAAGGGCGATGAGTTTTTCGAGATTTTGAAAAAAGAAAACTTGATTGACAGGATTGTTGCCGAGGATTTGGGTTTGATTACTGATGATGTTATCAATCTGCGTGATAGATTTTCCTTCAAGGGCATGAAGGTGATGCAATTTGCGTTTGATTTGAATGAGGAATCGGATTATTTGCCGCACAATGTGGGCGAAACCACAGTGTATTACACTGGAACTCACGACAATCAAACGTTGAGGGGATTTGTAAATAGCAGAAGTTCTGATGAACTTGAATACATTAAAAATTATGTGAATTCAGATGATGTACAAGAGGCTTTGATAAAGGTTGCTTACATGACGAGAGCCGATTTGTGTATGTGTCAGATGCAGGATTTCTTGGATTTGGATGATGATTACAGGACTAATACGCCGAACACGTTGGGTAATTGGACGTGGAGAATGAAAAAAGATTGGCTTACGGATGAGCTTGAATGTAAAATTTCTTCGATTGTGAAACTCTACAACAGGGATTAGTTGAAGTAAAATGATTATAGGTATATAATTTAATTTGCAGCAAATTATTAGGAGGAGTTATGAAGAAAGTTCTTACGATTGCAGGTTCTGATTGTTCAGGCGGAGCGGGAATTCAAGCGGATATCAAGACTATGTCGGCGCACGGAGTGTATGCGATGAGCGTTATTGTTTCGGTGGTTGCTGAGAATACTTTTGAGGTGGTGTCGATTGAGGATTTGCCCGATACGATTATAAGGGATCAGATTGATTGTATTTATAATGATATGGGAACTGACGCTGTGAAGATCGGGATGTTATCGAACAAGAGGATTATGAGTTGTGTTAGGGACAAATTATTGGAGTACAAACCAGAAAATGTGGTGTTGGATCCTGTGATGTACGCAAAGCACGGTGCTTGTTTGATGCAAGAAGATGCGATTGATTTGTTGATTGAGGATTTAATTCCTTTGTGCACTTGTATAACTCCGAACATTCCAGAGGCAGAGAGAATTAGTGGAATGAAAATCGACGGCGTGGACGATATGAAAAAGGCAGCTGTGATTATTCGTAACATGGGAGCGAAATACGTTCTTGTGAAGGGCGGTCATCATGTGGGAGATGCGATTGATATTTTGTATGATGGCGAGAATTACCACGAATTTGTGACTGAGAAGATTGACACGAAGAACACTCATGGGACTGGTTGTACGCTTTCAAGTGCTATAGCTAGTAATTTGGCGCTTGGAAAATCGATAGATGACGCTGTGAAATTCAGTAAGGATTACATTACTAATGCTATCAAGCACGATTTGCATATTGGCAAGGGAAATGGGCCGACAAATCATTTCTACAAATTTTTTGAAGGAGAGTTGGAAAATGAATAAGGAATTTAACTTAGGTTTGAACTTGGTCACGAATAAACAAACTCTCAAGGGCAGGGATTTATCAGAGACTATTGAGATTGCGCTGAAAAATGGTGCAGATTCTGTGCGACTTAGAGAAAAAAACATGGACACGAGAAGCATTATGCGCGAGGCTTTTAGGATAAAAGAGATTACTCAAAGCATGGGCAAACTTTTGATTGTGAATGACAGGGTTGATATTGCTAAGGCGTGCGATGTCGACGGGGTGCATTTGGGACAAAAGGATATGCCGATTAAGTACGCTAGGGAGATTCTTGGTGACAATAAGATTATTGGGATTAGTTGTCACACTTTGGAACAAGCATTGGAAGCACAAGAGGCTGGCGCTGATTACATTGGCGTGGGGGCGATTTTTCCGACGTTCACTGGAGATGATTTCGTGAGGGTTACAATCGACACGTTGAAGGAGATTTCCGAAAAGATTCACATTCCAATCACTGCGATTGGTGGCATTAACAAGAACAATATTAGGATGATTTTCGATTGTAATGTGGATTCTGTGTCATTGACATCGGCGGTTTTTTCGACGGGAGATGTCGCAGCATCAACACAAGAGTTGAAACAAAAATTCGATATGATTTTGAGTAGATAACGAGGGGTGCGAGGGCACCTCTTTTTTAAATGCGGGGAAATGAGGAATAGTTTCATAGCAAGAGAATTGCTGACGGTAGTTTCAAAAAATACGAAAATAGACACCGATACGAACGAATATCTAGACTACGAAAATAAATAAATTCTAAGCTTGTGAATCTAAAATCGCAAACTCGCTGACGCTCAGACAGTGCGATTTCTTAACGATTCACTTCGCCTAAATTTATACTTATTTTCTCCGTATGATATTCTTAGCAAAGCTGGTAATCTACTTTATTTCACAGAAATACGATGCTGCTGGACATTTACGTTGAACAGAGACATGGAAAACACAAAAACTCGTAAACCACTCATCTGTCTACAAAAATTGATAAATTCATCGCTCATGAAACTAAAATCGCAAACTCGCTGACGCTCAGGCAGTGCGATTTTTTAACGTTTCATTTCGCTTGAATTTAGAACAATATTTTCCGAATGATTTGCTTGTTTACGATGTTTTTGGTTTGTTTCAATGCAAACTTAGCAAAACTGGTAATCTAGTTTTGTTTCACATAAAGACGAAGATGCAGGACATTTACGTTGTACAGAGACATGCAAAACAAGAAAAGTCGTAGCACATTCGTCTGGCTTACAAAAATTGGAAAATTCTAATCGTAAAATCCTAAAATTTGAAGCACGCTTCGCTTACGCGGCCAAATTTTCGACGGATTTTTTCGATTGAATTTTGCACAATTTTTTCCAGATGACTCATTCAGCTACGATCTTTTTTTGTTTGTTTCACAGAAATACAACGCTGCAGGACAACTACGTTTTACAAGGAAATGGGAAAGTAGAAAACCAGTTTGCACGAATATCTAGACTACGAAAATAAATAAATTCTAAGCTTGTGAATCTAAAATCGCAAACTCGCCTTCGGCTCAGACAGTGCGATTTTTTAACGTTTCATTTCGCTTGAATTTATTCTTATTTTCTCCGTATGATATTCTTAGCAAACTTGGTAATCTACTTTTGTTTCAATGCACAATTAGCAACCTAGTTAATCTACTTTATTTTACAACCCTTCAAGCTACACTCAGCTCTACGCCGCACACACACTCACATCCCACCCCTCTCCACACACCCATATCCACTCCCACATCAATGTCTTGTTCTCACCACACTCGCACACCTGACCCGCACTCACACCCACATCCAGACCCTCTCCACACACGCCTACGCTCACAACCCACTATCTCGCAACACACCCGCCCCTTTTACCACGCCATGCCCTCCTAATCCCACTCCCGACAAACGATGAGAGATATGGTATAATTATTTCATGGTTTGAAACGCGTCCATACACAAAGGCTATTGTGTGTGGGCGTTTTATTTTTTATTGAAGGAGTTTTTATGGGTAATAATAAGGCTTTTCTAGAGTTTGGGAAGTATGTTTTTTTGAATATTTTCGCGCAGATTGCTTTTTCTTGCTATACATTGATGGATACTTATTTTGTGTCGTGGAAGTTAAAAGCGGACGGGTTATCGGCTCTTAATATTGCATTTCCGATGTTTTGCATTATTAACGGGATGGGTTTGATGATTGGTATTGGTGGTGGTATCAAATATTCGATTTTTAAGAGTAAGGATAGGGATGATGATGCGAATACTATTTTCACGAATGCGGTGGTTTTGGGAATTAGCATTGCTTGTTTGTTTGTGATTTCAGGGGGATTTTTCTCTGATAAACTGGTGAGGTTTTTGGGAGCGGACGATAGTATTTTCGAGATGACTAATACTTATTTGAGAGTGATGATGTTATTTGCACCGGCTTTTTTTATGAATAATATTTTGCAGTGTTTTGTCAGAAATGACAGGAATCCAAGGTTATCGATGGCTGCGATGGTAGTTGGTAGTATTTCGAATGTGATTTTGGATTATGTGTTTATTTTTCCGATGAATATGGGGATTTTCGGGGCGATTTTTGCGACGAGTCTCGCTCCAATTATAAGCATGATGGTGACTTTTCCGTATATTATTTCTAGAAACAACGGATTTCATTTGAATAAGAATATTTTTGATTTTCACAGTATTAGGGAGATTGTGTCGAAGGGGATGTTTGCTTTGTTGACGGAAGCGACTTCTGCGAGTGTGATGTTCACTTTCAATATGATTATTCTTGGGATTTCTGGAAACGTTGGGGTAGCTAGTTTCAGCATTATTACTGTGATTTCTTTGGTGGTTACGGCTATTTATACTGGTTTGTCGCAAGGTATTCAACCTTTGATTAGTCATTATTACGGGAAGAATGATGTTGAAAATGTAGGAAAAATTTTGAAGTATGCGATTTTTGTGCAAATTATGTTGTCGATTTTAATTTACGGTGCGATTTATTTCAACGCGGATATTTTAGCGGCATTTTACAACAAGGCGAATGATGTTTTGCTTCAAGATTACGCTGTGAGTGGTATGAAGATTTATTTTGTCGCGTGCTTTTTCATTGGTTTTAATATTGTGGTTTCGACTTATTTTACGTCAACTGAAAGATCAATTAAATCACAGGTGATTTCATTTGCTAGGGGATTTGTGATTATTATTCCTACGGCTTTGATTTTATCGAGGATTTTTGCAATGACTGGCGTGTGGGCAGCGTATCCTGTGAGTGAATTTATTGTTTGCATGATGGCTATTGTTTTATTTTTCAGAGAAAAGTCTGTGATATAATCAAGAGAGATTGGAGGATTTATGAAGGGAAATTATGAGACGATTGTTCATCCGTTGTCTCCTCTTTACGATGAGGATTCGAAGATTTTGATTTTGGGTTCTTTTCCGTCGGTGAAGACTAGGGAGTACGGGTTTTTCTACGGTCATCCACAAAACAGGTTTTGGAAGTTGATGGAAAGGCTTTTCGATGTGGATTTGGATGTGAGTATTGAGGAGAGGAAGAGGTTTTTGTTGGAGCATAATATTGCTGTGTACGATTCGATTTATCAGTGCGATATTATTGGTTCATCAGATTCTAGTATCAAAAACGTGGTGCCTTCTAATTTGAAGGAGATTGTGGATTGTGCAAATATTAATCATGTTTTTTGCAACGGGACTGCTTCTTTTAAGTGTTTTGAGAGATATCACAAAAAGAATTTGGGGGTGGAGGCTACGAAGCTTCCTTCGACATCACCTGCAAATGCTAGATACAGGTTGGATGATTTGGAAAAAGAATGGAAGGTTATTTTGGAGTATTTGTAAGAGTTTGAAATCATTTACAATAATGTATTTCTGGTGTTATAATGGTTAATGTATGGAAGAAATTGTTATAAAATTATTTTTTATTGAGGAGTACAAATGAAGAATTACACTGAATTATTAAAATCTGAATTAATTATGGCGTTGGGATGTACTGAACCGATTTCTATTGCGTTGGCAGCGGCAAAGGCTAGGGAAGTTTTGGGGGTTATTCCATGTAAGATAGAGGTTATGTGTTCAGGAAACATCATCAAAAACGTTAAGGGAGTTACTGTTCCAAATACTAACGGTATGAAGGGCGTGGAAGCTGCGACTGCTATTGGAACTGTTGCGGGAGATTCTTGTCTTGGTCTTGAGGTTTTGTCAAAGGTTACTGAAGATGACATCAAGGCTGCGAAGGATTTGATGGCAAAGGACATCATAACTGTTAGTTTAAAGGAAGGCGTGGAAAACTTAGACATAGAAATCGTAGCAGATGATGACAATGGAAATACTGTGGATGTTGAAATCAAAAACAAACACACAAATATCGTGAAGGTTACTAAAAACGATGAAGTAATACATATTGATAATTGCTACACTCACACACCAGAATACGAAAATTATGACGAACTTTCAGTAAGGGATATTTTTGAATACGCAAACAATGTTAACCTAGATGAGGTTAAGGATTTGTTGGAAAAACAAATTACGTTAAATTCTGATATTTCCGATGAGGGTTTGACTGGAAAATGGGGAGTTGCAATGGGCAAGATTTTGATGGATGAAGATGAATCTATCAGAACAAAAGCTAAGGCAAGAGCTGCAGCAGGATCAGATGCACGTATGAGTGGCTGTTCACTACCAGTTGTAATAAACGCAGGAAGTGGAAACCAAGGTATAACTTGCACGATGCCACTTGTTGTATTTGCGAATGAAAAAAATTACGACAGAGAAACATTATATCGTGGACTTTTGATTACGAACTTGACTGCTCTTCATATCAAAAGATTTATAGGTAGACTTTCAGCTTTTTGCGGAGTTACTTCTGCGGGAGTTGCTGCAGGTGCTGGAATTTGCTACATGGAAACTAAGGATTTGGATTTGATTGAAAAAACAATAGGAAATGCTTTGATGATTGCATCGGGTATGATTTGCGATGGTGCGAAGGCATCATGTGCTGCGAAAATTGCCACAGCTGTCGATGCGGGAATTTCTGGATATTATTTGGCTAAAAATAATAGAAATTTCGAAGCCGGAGATGGTTTGTTAAAAGACGATATCGAAGAAACTATCAGAAGCATTGGTTATGTTGCCAAGGAAGGCATGAAGGAAACAGATATTATTGTGCTTAACACAATGATTCAAAAATAATTTTGAGGGCGTTAGTTAATCTAATGCCTTTTTTATTTATATGAACAAAAACATTTTCATATTTAACACAAATATGATTTGGACTTAACGGGAAATTATCGTAAAGATGTGGATTTAAAAGCAAGTAAATTGCTTGTGATTTCAATGATAAACTCTAAGAAAACACTTGCATAATTTATTTATTAGTATTATAATTTAATTAAATAAAATATTTTGAAGGAGGATTCTTATGGGATCATTTATTAGTGCCGAAAGTACTTGGATACTTTGGGCTGTGTTAGCATCATGTGCTGCTCTTGCAATATATTTGGAACAAAAATATACATGGGCAAGTAAGGTTACAGGATGTATTTTGGCTTTGACTTTTACTTTAATCTTGTCAAACCTTAAAATTATTCCAACAGAAGCACCTGTTTACGATGCTGTATGGGATTATGTAGTTCCTTTGGCTGTACCAATGTTGTTATTCAACGCTGATATCAAAAAAATTGGTAGGGATTCAGGAAGAGTTTTAATTATTTATTTATTTAGTGGTATTGGAACCGTTCTAGGTGGATTTGTTGCATACTTTGCTTTGAAGAATGCAATTCCTGCTTTGAACGATATCGTTCCAATGTTTGTGGGTACTTATACTGGTGGTTCAGTAAACTTCGTTGCAATGAGTCAACAGTACAAGGTTCCTGGAGCAACTGTATCAGCTGCATTAGTTGCAGATAACTTACTTATGGCTTTATATTTCTTCACATTGATGGCACTTCCAACAATGGCTGTTATCAAAAAACATTACAAGATGCCTCTTGTTAACGCTTTGGAAGAACAATCAGAATCTGACAAGGAAGCTAATAAAACTATGGCTGCAAAATATTGGGGAGCAAAAGAAATCTCTCTTAAAGACATTGCTTTCACAGTTGCATTATCATTTGTTATCGTAGCCATTTCTGACAAATTAGCCACTGTTTTTGGAAACTTATTCTCAGGCGAAGGAGCTGGAAGTGCAATTTTAGGTGGATTATTGGGAAATAAATACTTGTTAATGACTACATTTACTATGATACTTGCATCAGTATTCCCTAAACAAATTTCATCTATCAGAGGAAGCCAAGAAATTGGTACTTTCTTGATTTATTTGTTCTTCGCAGTTATTGGTGCTCCAGCATCAATCGGATTGATATTGAGAGAATCTCCATTGTTATTAGTATTCGCATTAATCGTTGTACTAATCAACTTAGTAATCTCATTGATATTTGGAAAACTTTTCAAATTCAACATCGAAGAAATCATTATCGCATCAAATGCGAATGTCGGTGGACCAACTACTGCAGCAGCAATGGCTGTATCAAAAGGTTGGACAGAACTTATCGTTCCAGCACTTCTGGTAGGTACGTTAGGTTATGTAATTGGTAACTACTACGGTATTCTTTCGGGAATATTGTTACATTAATTTAGAAATTTGAACACATTCTTTGGGTTAATCTCAAAGAATGTGTTTGTTTGAAGAGTAATTTGAACAGAAAAGGAGAAAATATGTTAGAAAATTTAAAACCAGAAAGAGTGTTTCATTATTTTGAAGAATTGACTAAAATTCCTAGAGAATCTGGAAATGAACAAGCAGTGAGTGATTTCTTGTACAAGACTGGAAAAGATTTGGGACTTGAAACTATTCAAGACGAAAGCAACAACATTATAATCAGAAAACCTGCTCATCCAGATTATGTGGATCATCCTGCTGTTGTAATTCAAGGCCACATGGATATGGTTGCAGAAAAAGCTGACGGTGTGGAACACGACTTTTTGACAGATCCTATTCCACTAGTTGTAGATGGCGATTGGGTTAAAACAGAAGGCACTACTTTGGGTGCAGATGATGGTATTGCAAGTGCTATTGGACTTGCGATTATGGAAGACAAGGAAGCTAAGCATCCAGCGCTTGAATTGTTGGTTACAACTAATGAAGAAACTACAATGGTCGGTGCGAGAGCTTTGAAGAGAGAAAATATCAAAGGTAGAAAACTTTTGAATATTGACGCTGAAGTAGAAGGAATTTTGTTGTCTGGTTGTTCTGGTGGACACAATATAATTGGTACGAAAAAGCTAAATTACGTGGACAATAAAATGAAAAACACATTTGTTATGAACATCAACAATATGCTTGGTGGTCACTCAGGAATGGAAATTCACCAACAAAGAGGTAACTCCATCAAATTTGCACGTGAAGCTTTGAAGTTAATCGAAGAAAAATCACCTGTAGCACTTGTTAGTATAGAAGGCGGAACAAAACACAACGCTATTCCAAGAGATGCTAAGGTTGTGTTCAGTTCTAACGAAGACGATTACGATGTTGATTTTTCTGATTTAATTGCAAAATATCCATTGGATAAGGATATGAGAGTTAAGATTGAAAAATGCGACAACGCCGAAAAAGTTTTGGATGAAAATGACAAAAAAGATATCTTATCTTTCATAGAAGATGTTCCTCACGGAGTTTACAGCATGATGAAAGAATACCCAGATATCGTTGAATGTTCAAACAACTTGGCGATTTTCGAAATAAAGGACGATGTGTTGAAAGTAACCATTTCTCTTAGAAGTTCTAACCCAGAAACTTTCGATGCACACACTGAAGATGTGTCAAAAGTTTATGAAAAATATGGATTTGAAGTTAAGAAGGAAGATTATTACAAACCATGGGCATTTGCAAAAGAGTCTGAATTGAGAAACTTGGCGCTTGAAACATACAAAGATTTGTTTGGAAAAGAAATGAAGGTTGAAGTTGTTCACGCAGCATTGGAACCAGCAGTATTCATAGATACTTTCCCAGACATGGAAATGATCTCCATTGGACCTACTATGAAAGACGTTCACAGTCCTAAGGAAAGACTTTCAATTGAATCTACACAAAGAACTTACGAATTTGTGAAATCACTTCTAGAAAGACTTTAGTTTTTGACAAAATAAATCACAGAGAAAAACTGTGATAAACAAACCCTTATGCATAGAAATCGACGATTCGTTGGCGTGTGCATAAGGGTTTTTGTGTGTGCGAATGAGAAATAAAGTGGATTACGAGTTTTTGTGTTTTGTTTGTCTTGAAACTATGTTGTAATTTACGTAGTCTAGATATTCGTGCAAACTGGTTTTCTACTTTCCTTTGTCATGAAATTACTTTAGATTTTACGACATAGCAAAACCGCAACTAATGTCGCGGTCATTGCTTAGGAGTATTTATTTAAAATTAGGTAGATTTATTTTAGTCAACCAACAAATCGTTGATTTTTCGAAGTCGATTGATGGCCTCAATCAATGTGTCATCGTTTTTGGCGAAATGGAATCTAACATAATCGTTGTTATCGTCTTTGAAAAACGATGAACCAGGTACTGGTGTTACGCCGATTTTTTGAGACAATTCTACGCAGAAATCATAGTCTGATTTGCGTTTGAACTTGGATATGTCGACCATTACGAAATACGTTCCTTGTGGAGAGTAGAAGTCTAGTCCGATTTCTTTTAATCCGTTAAGAAAAATATCTCTTTTGTGAGTGTATTTTTCTTGCAGATTTTCGTAATATTCGTCACCAAAATTAAGTCCAACTATCGCTGCTTCTTGTAATGGGGCTGCTGCTCCGACTGTAAGAAAATCGTGCACTGATTTGATTGCTTGTGTGATTTCTTTGTTTGCGATTGTGTAGCCAAGTCTCCAACCTGTAATTGAGTATGTTTTTGACAGAGATGTCGTGGTGATGGTTCTGCCTTTCATTTTCGGTAATGATGCAAAATACGTGTGCACGTATGGTTTGTAGACTATGTGTTCATACACTTCATCTGTCACGACGTAGGTGTCGTATTTTTCTGCAAAGTCTGCTATTATTTGTAATTCTTCTCTGGTGAATACTTTTCCAGATGGGTTAGAGGGATTGCAGAGGATGATGGCTTTCGGATTTTGTTTGAATGCATTTTCCAATTCGTTTATGTCAAAATCAAAATTTGGAGGGTTTAATTTTACGAATATTGGCTCTGCTCCGGACAAAATCGCGTCGGCTTTGTAGTTTTCATAAAATGGAGAGAATATGATAACTTTGTCACTAGGATTTGTGATTGCCATCATGCTCGCCATCATTGCCTCTGTACCACCGCATGTCACAACGACATTTTCTTCAGGATTAGTGGTGTTTCCTGTGAGTTTTTCGTGTTTTTTTGCGATGGCTTCTCTCAAATTTTTCGCCCCACAAGTTATTGAATATTGATGTGGGCCTGTCAGAGAAATTTCTTGTAATCTGTTTAATATTTCAACTGGAGGATCAAATTCTGGGAATCCTTGCGCCAAGTTGATTGAATTGTATTTGTTGGCGACAAGTGTCATTTTTCTGATGACAGATTCTGTGAAACTTGTCGCTCTATTTGATAAGTTTTTCATTTTATTGTCTTTCGTCTATAACTCTGTTTGCTTTGTGAGTTTGTCTTGGAAGATATCCGTCTTCATGGATGATGATTTCGTGAGGTTTCACACCAAGTCTAACTTTCAATTCTTTCCATATATTTTCTCTCAAAGCTTCTACATCTGTGATGTCGTCATTCTTTTCGACTTCAACAGAATAAGCTGTGCTTAAGTTTTTGTCGAAGATTCTGATTCTGTATTCGCCAGTGATTCCTTCGACTTGTCTGATTGCGTGTTCCACATCTGAAGGAAATACGTTCACTCCAGATACTATGAACATGTCGTCTAATCTTCCTTGTATGTAAATCCTTGTAGATGTTCTGCCGCATTTGCATCTTTGTTTGTTTACATAGCCAATGTCTCCAGTTCTAAATCTAATCATTGGTCTTGCTTGTTTTCTCAAAGATGTGAAGACCAATTCTCCGACTTCTCCTTCTGGTAGAACTTTTCCAGTTTCAGGATCGATTACTTCAACTAAGATTTGATCCTCAGCGATGTGAAGTCCATCTTTTTGTTCACACATTGCAGCACACGCTCCGAAAATATCGCTTAATCCGTAGAAATCATACAAATCAGCATCCCACAATTCCTCGATTTTTTCTCTTGTGGCGTTGATTGATCCGCCAGGTTCTCCTGCAACGATTATTTTCTTCAACGATAATTCTTTTGGATTGTAGCCGTGTTTCTTGGCAGTTTCACCCAAATACCACGCATAAGATGGAGTCGTCCAGATTATAGTTGGTTTGTAATTTACAATTATGTTCAATAGTTTTTCAGATGGAATAGTTCCTGCCCAAATACAAAGTGCGCCGACATTTTGTGCTCCGATTACATCAGGGCCTCCGACAAATAACGAGAAGTTGAGTGCGTGAACGTAACGGTCCCTTTTTCTCATTCCGATTTGGTAGAAAAATCTGGATTCTACGTTTTGGAATTCGTCGAGGTCTTGTTGTGTGAATGGTGAAATAGTAGGAACTCCTGTTGATCCAGAAGATGCGGAGATGAACACTACGTCGTCTTCACTTGTACATGCCATTTGCCCAAGAAAACTTCCCTTGTGTTGTGTGTCGCGTTCTGTTTTCTTGTTGATAAATGGATAGTTTGCGAGTTCTTCAAGTGATGAAAATTCGTATGGATCTAACAAATTTTCGTCGAAGCTTTTTCGGTAGTATTCTGAATTTTCGTAAGCGTGGATTAATATGTTTTTCAATTCGTGTAATTGTAGTTTTTCGATATCTTCACGGCTTAGTGTTTCCAATTCTTCTTCCCAGTATTTTGATGTTCTTAAACTTTCTAATTTTTCTTTTGTAATTTCTTTGATGTTGTTTCTAATCATGATAAACCCTCCTAAGTTTGTTTTCGTAATTTTTGATTGTGTTTTCTTCTATCAAATCTATTTCTTCATCTGTTAAATGTTTGTATCTTCGTTGTTTTCTTATATAATCGTGAACTGTTTTTCTATTTTTGATTTCTCTTATGGAATATTTTCCATTTTCGTATTCTTCTAATGGGAACATGCAATTGTCCACGATTTCCTTTGCCAAATCAATCGTATCGTCTGTATTTGTGCCCCAACCGACTGGACAAGGGGAGAGGACGTGAATGTATTTGGTTCCGCGGATTTTGGATGCTTTTTCAACTTTGTCGATGTAATCTTGAATGTAGCCGACAGATGCAGTGGCTGCGTAAGATATGTCGTGAGCTGCGATTATATCGAAAATATTTTTCTTGTTGCGAGTGTTTCCGTGGATGTTTTTTCCTGCAGGTGTGGTAGTTGTCGATGAGCCAAATGGTGTCAAGGACGATTTTTGAATTCCTGTGTTCATGTAGGCTTCGTTGTCGTAGCAAATGTAGATTACATCGTCACCGCGGTCTATTGCAGCGGATAATGTTTGAAATCCAATGTCTGCCGTAGCGCCATCTCCTGCAAATCCAACAATCTGCAAATCTTCAATCCCCAAAGCCTTCGCCCCTTCGTAAATTCCAGAAAGCATGGAGCCTGTTCCAGCGAACGTCGAAATAATCGAGTTGTTCTTGAAAGCTAATTGTGGGAAATTAAATCCAACTGCCGACATGCAACCCGCTGGAAGGACGGAAATTGCTCTATCTCCGAGAACTTTCAAAGCGATTCTAACTGCAAGGGCAGCGCCACAACCGGAACAGGCCTTGTGTCCGTAAAAATATTCATCTTGTGTAATTGTTCGTTTGTTTATGTTACTCATAGCACTTCGCTCCTATAAAATTAAGTTCTTCGCCATTTTGTTTAAGTTTTTGGAAAATCTCTTTGATGTTATCTCGTGTGATATTTCGTCCTCCAAGTCCTCCTACGAAGTTTTGTGAATCGATGTCTGTGACTGATTTTACATTAGTGTAGACTGTACCGAAATGTCCGAATGAAATATCTTTTTCTAAAACGCCAATTCTTTTCGTGTTTTGAAGTTCATTTCTCAATTTTTCTGTTGGAAAAGGTCTGATGTATCTTAGTTTCAAATATCCGACTTTTTCTCCTTGTTCTCTTAATTCATCTACTACACTTCTGATTAATCCCGAGATTGATCCGATAGAAATCAAAACGTAATCTGCATCTTCAACTTTGTAGGAATCAATCACACCACCATGATCTCTATTGAAAATCTGTTTGAATTTCGCTCTGGATTCTTCGATTATTTCCAACGAATCCACTACAGCTTTATTTTCTCTGATTTTCCATTCTAAATTATCACTTGGTCCCACTGAAAATCCCAAATTTCTTGGATGATTGACGTCGAATTTGTTTTCTGTTTCAAATTTCGGTAAGAATTCATCCACATCATTAGATTCAGGAACATCAACAGGTTCGTAAGTGTGTGTGAGGTCGAATCCGTCCAAGTTAATCATCACTGGAGTGGAGACTTTCTTGTGTTCAGCTATGTAATACGCTTCAATCACTGTGTCCAAAGCTTCTTGTGCATCTTCAACGTATACTTGAATCCAGCCGCTATCTAATTGCGACAAGGAATCTCGTTGGTCTCCAAAAATATTCCAAGGAAGTGCAATTGAACGATTCGCATTCACCATAACAATTGGGAATTTGCCGCCAGCAGCGTAGGGAAGACATTCCGCCATGTACAACAGTCCTTGTGAGCTTGTCGCTGTGAAAGTCCTCGCTCCGATTGCACTTGCACCAATTGCACAAGATAGAGCAGAGTGTTCACTTTCCACGTGCACAAATCTAGAATCAAGCTGTTTTTGTTCTACTATTTCTGATAATTTTTCAACCACTGTAGTTTGTGGAGTGATAGGGTACGCCGAAATCACATCCGGTTTAGATAATCTAACGCCTTCTGCTACAGCTTCATTTCCCGATAAAAATCTTCTCATTTTGTTTTCCTTTCTATCGCATTGAAATTGCAAATCTTCTGGCAAATTCCACAACCCTTGCAAAAATCTTGGTTAATACTAACGTATGAGTCTTGCTTTTCAATCGTTCCATCTGGACAATACAAGTAGCATTCCAAGCAGTTTTTGCATTTGTCCTTGTCAACGAAATAATCAAAACTTCGGTACGAATCGTTGGTAACTGTAAGAAAACCCGCTTCGTAATATGTTCCCAAAGGATAATCTTCTATTTTTTCAAATCCATTGAACTGTCTAAGCTCTGGTCTTTTCATCTTCATTCACCTCTTTCAAAACTTCTTCGAATAATTCTACGTTTTTGTCCACAACTGATGGCGACAAATTATCTTTGAAACTTTCTACAATGCTCTGTTTGTCGATTACATTGAATTTGGAGAACAAAGCCCCAATCATTGCAGTATTTGTAATCGGCTTATGTAAAATATCCAGCGCGATTTTGGTTGCATCTACAGAAATCACATTTTTTTCTTCAAATTTTTTGGAAGAATTGATGAATACTGTGCAATTTTTAAGATTTTTTAATTCGTAGATATCGAACAGCGATTCATCGAGTATAACCAAATAATTTGGATTTTGTACTTGTGTTCTGTCTTCGATTTTTTTCGTATCTATTTTTGTAAAAGCACTCACTGGAGCGCCTCTTCTTTCAGGACCAAACGTTGGGAAAGCCAACGAGTACAAGTTGTCTTGTTTCACACATGCATTTCCAATTATTTTTGATGCAGTGAACGCTCCTTGTCCACCTCTCCCTCTAAATGTTATCTCAATCATAATCCCTCCTAATTTTTGTAATAAAAAAAGCCCTTTCTATTATTTCTAATAGAAAGGGCGAAATATCCGCGGTACCACCTTTTTTGTGTATGTAAAAATACACCACTTCAAGCTCCATCAAGCTCTAACTCATGATAACGGAAGTCGCCGTACAGTCCTAATATCGAACTGTCCCCTCAAAGACCATGTTCACCATAACATCAATTTGCTCCTCTCACCAAATAGAGCTTCTCTGTAAAATCTATTTATGACTACTCTTCTTTTCTGTAGGTTTGATTTTTAATCATTATACATTCGTAAAAAAATATTGTCAAGCTTTTTTTGAAAAATTTATAAAACAATAAAATATTACATTCAAATTTAACAATTATCTTATAAATCTTTAAGTTCCGATTGCGCTTTGTGGCAGATGTATTCAAAAAGAATTATGGATTTGTTTTCTTTTGCGAAATTTTTTCTGAAGATAAAATAATGGTCGCGATTATCTTTGCAGTTTTTCGCGTTTATCCTGAAATAATCATTTTTCGTGGATATCATGTGTTCCAAAATATCGTCTGTGAGAAATGTTAACGGAACGTTGATGTTGGAATATCTGTAAAAATCTTTTTCAAAAGCTATGAAATTGTCCGAAAAATAATCGAATTGAAATGAGTTCTTGTATAATTTATTCATGATTACTCCATCAAATTAATGTTCAAAATATCGTCGAATTTTATCTCTATCATTTGACCGTCGCTTTCAAAATATATCTTGTCTTCGAAAAAATCGTAGATTGTCCCTACGTATGATTTGTTGTTGTGGGTGAAGATTTCGACTGTGAAATCATTCAGAAAAGCTTGGCTTATAAGTAAAAGCAAACTACTCGCACCCAACGATTGTACGCTTACATTTTCAGTCATCGAATGTAGTGCTGTCGTGTGTTCTGACAGGAAAAACCCCATCCATTTCGCCATTTTTCTGTCGCAATATTCCCTGGCTGATTTGTAGGGAAGATAATTTCTAATAATCATAAGTGCCGTCCATTCCGCCGCAGTGGCCTCCAATTAGTTTGCTTCGTTCGATAACACGTGATCCTTCCATAAGAGATGTCGCTTTTTGAATGGAAGTGAATCCGTATTTGTCTCTGATTTCATCAATTGCAGATTCCAAATTTTTCTGTTTTTCTATTTTCTCAATGTCTTCGAAAAGTGAAAATGATATGCACGCTTCCTCCACCAAATTTTCATAACTTACGCCAAGTCTTCTCACAGATCCTCCCTGATATTTCTTGTGAAACAAATCCATAACATGAGCTGTTAGTTCTGCTGTTGATTGAGAAGGGGAGATGGTTTTTTGTGCGTGGATGGATTTTTTGTTTTCCTTGTAGGAATATCCAACATAAATTGACACTACAGTCGCTTTCTTTCTGATTCTTCTAATTCTTATAGCAACTTGCTCTGCGATTTCTTTGAGAACTATTTCGATTTCACTTTTCTTGGAGTAATCTTTGGGAAGAACTTGTGAATTGCCCAGTCCCTTGGATTTTCCTTTGTAAGGTTGTGTGACTTTGGATTCATCTACGCCGTTCGCGTGAAACCACAACTGCACGCCAATAATTCCGAATTCTCGTTTCAAAATATCTGGATTGGAATTTGCGAGATCTCTCACCGAGAAAATACACAATTTATTCAGCCTTCTTTTCATTCTTTCACCGATTCCCCAAAAATCTGTCAAATCAGGAATGTTCCACACTTTTTCTTCAACATCCTCATAAGACCAATTTGCTCTCATATTCACAGTTTTCTTCGCTTCATTGTCCAGCGCAAGCTTTGCCAACAGAGGATTGGAATTACTCATTCCAACAGTAGAATACAAACCAGTTTTGTTTCTGATTTCGTTTTGAATCCTAGAAGATATCAAATCCAATTTGTCCTTGCGAGATATTGTTTTATCGGGGATAAAATAGTTCAAGCTAGTTGTCAAATCGATAAATCCCTCGTCGATAGAGTAGGGAAGAATCTCGTCTTTCGCTGCGTAATTCATGAAAATCTTCTGGATTTTCAAATTCTCCTCAATGTACAAAGCCATTCGAGGAGGGACGATGATGGTGTTTTTCGCCCACGTTTCGATGTAATTGATATATGAATCAGTTATTGGTAAATTTTGTCTGAGAGCTGATTGGAAGTTAAACTTCCTATCGTGGACGTGAAAAGGCAAATCAAAAGCCCTACCGACATTCTTCTTCCCGAAAACTTTCTTGAAAGTTGGAGAGCTTGCAAGAATTAACCCACTTGCATTGTCGGAATTACTCATAACGCAAAGAGAAGTTGTCAAGGGATTCAGATTTCTCTTTACGCATTCAACGCTTGCATAAAAACTTTTGATATCCACAAAAGCAATATCAGATTTTGGCTCCAAAGAGTAATCTATAAGTCCCATAACAACCTCCTTAATCGTCATCCAACGGACTGTAATCTTCCAAAAACGTAGATTTTGGATTTTCAATATAGAAAATATCTGCAGGAAACTTGTTCAGCTTCACCATTTCAGATATTTTCAAATTCAACAAATTAATATCCACACCTAACTTGTACGCCATAGTCTTGTCGTCAGTGTACTCGCGTATCGTTTTAATCAAATCTTCATCAGAAATCAAAAGATGCGCCGCGAAAATATTCGCTTCGTTTTCAAAAACATCGGTAGGATTGAACACCTTGTTCTCGTGAAAAGCGTGGCCATCAATGCAGTATTTCCTGTGGAGTTGGTCGTGGCCAATCTCGTGAGCTAGTACGATTTTTTTCAAACTTCCAATGTTGTTCGCAATCAAAATAACCCTATTTCGAAGGATTACTTGATACACTCCCAAAAGTTTGGACGGACTATCGATATAATGAAGCTTAATTCCCAACAAATCCAAAAGCTCCTCGGGATTTCTGGTGTGGTATTTTTCAACCAAACTATTTACCTTATCATATATCCATCTATTGTACATAAGACTACCTTTTATTCTTGTTTTTTCCGTATTTTTTATTCTCTAATTTGGCTTCGTAATACGCCTCAGCAATCGCATTGAAAAGTTTGTCCTTGTCTTCTTCAGGAAGAGAACCTCCAGCAAAAAGCCCTGACAAATTATCCACTAAATTCTCCGCATCTTTTTTACCGGAATATCCGAATCTTTTAGCAGAATCAAGCACGAAATTATCTTCCACAGTCAACAAAAAATTGATGTCAACATTGAAAAATTCCGCGATTTTTTTGTACATATCTTGAGTGCGTGGACGAGTGCCTTTAGTTTCGTAGTTACTTATAGTCTTCAAAGTAACACCAAGCTTGTCCGCAAGTTCTGTCTGAGTAAGACCTCTGTCTTCTCTAAGTTGTTTTAATTTAGCACCAAAGCTCATTGATTTCCTCCATAAATGAAATTAGAAGTTCAAATTCAAAACATATGAACTGTAACTACTAATATTATAATTTAAACTTCTAATCACGTCAAATTTTTTGTGGAATTTGAAAATGAAACTCAATAGATGTATAATATAAATGTAAACAAGTTGACATTGAAACTAAAAAGGTAGTGATTAAATGAAAATTTTTAGTAAAATAAAGAAAAATTTTGAAGAATTTCTAAAAAAATTGGGCAACGAAAACAAAAACACTTTCGGTGAAGAAAGATTGGACTGTTGCACAATGAATAAACAAGATAAATAGAACATCACAGATCGGATTTGATTATTCAAGTCCGATTTTTTCATAAAACAAAATTAATTTTTAAAATCAGAGCGAAAGAAACCAAACTTTCGATTTATTTTTTTGCACAGACAAACAGCTACAATGCTGAATTAACAAACTCATTTTGATATAATAAAAGGTAAGAATATTTAATAAACAAGAATGAAAATATAGCAGGTGATCACATGGATAACATAACAGGAGCTAACCTTGGATTTGAAAAAGAAATTTTCCAAGCGGCAGACAAATTAAGAGGCAACATAGATGCAGCAGAGTACAAAAACGTTGTACTTGGACTGATATTTCTCAAATACATATCGGACTCATTCGAACAAAAATACAACCAACTATTAGAAGAAGGTGACGGATTCGAAGAAGACCGCGACGAATACATCGCAGAAAATGTATTCTTCGTACCGAAAACAGCCAGATGGGAATACGTAGCATCGAAAGCAATGACAGCAGAAATAGGAAAAGTAATCGATGAAGCCATGGTTGCGATAGAACAAGAAAACGACAGACTAAGAGGAATACTACCGAAAAACTACGCACGTCCCGAACTTGATAAAAGAAGACTTGGGGAAGTTGTAGATTTGTTCAATAATTTGAAACTAAAAGAACACGGCGACTCAAAAGACATCCTCGGACGTACTTACGAATACACAATCGCCCAATTCGCATCACTTGAAGGAAAAAACGCCGGTGAATTCTATACACCAACAAGCATCGTAAAAACACTCGTAGAAATCCTCGAACCATACGAAGGCCGCGTGTACGATCCTTGTTGTGGCGCAGGGGGAATGTTCGTACAATCTGCCAAATTCGTCGAAAATCACCAAGGAAGAATCAACGAAATATCTATTTATGGACAAGAATACAACACCAACACGTGGAAGCTTGCACAAATGAACCTCGCCATTCACGGATTGGAAGGGGATTTGGGACACGGTGCTGCAGATACATTCTTCAAAGACCAACACTCATCATTAAAAGCAGACTTCATATTGGCAAATCCACCATTCAACAAAAAAGACTGGGGCGGCGACAAACTATCAGAAGATTCCAGATGGAAATATGGAACACCACCACAAGGAAATGCAAACTACGCATGGATGCAACACATGATATACCATTTGGATGATAATAAAGGCAAAATGGGACTCGTACTTGCCAATGGATCATTGTCAGCATCTGGAAAAGAAGGAGAAATCCGAGAAAATATAATAAAAGATGACCTAGTGGAATGCATCATAGCAATGCCCGACAGATTATTTTATTCCACAGGAATATCAGTGTCGTTGTGGATATTAAACAAAAACAAACAACAAAAAAACAAAACACTATTCTTGGATTGCCGTAACTTAGGCCACATGATAGACAGAGCGCACCGTGACTTGTCAGAAGAAGACATCGAAAAAATCACCACAACTTACAAGAACTTCGTCAATGGAAAAGACGTCGAAGAATTGGGCTACGCTCACGCAGCAGACATGGACGAAATAGAAACAAACCTATTCGTACTCACACCTGGAAGATACGTAGGACTTGAAGAAATGGATGATGACGGAGAAGCATTTGAAGACAAAATGCAACGACTAACAGAAGAGTTAAAAGATCTGTTTGATGAATCCAACGAGTTGGAAAAGAAGATCAAAGAACAACTTGGAGCTATTGGCTATGGAATTTAAAAAAGTTAAGTTGGGAGAGGTATTAGAATCGGTTTTTAGTGGTGGCACACCTAGCACAAAAATTCAAGAATACTGGAATGGAAATATAAGATGGTTGTCCTCAGGGGAAACAAGTAATGATTTCATAAATGATACTAATTCTAGAATAACTGATATAGGAGTAAAAAAATCATCAACAAAATTAGCTGTTAAAAATGATTTAGTAATGGCTTCTGCAGGACAAGGTAAAACTCGAGGTCAAATATCTTATTTAAATATTGATACTTATATCAACCAATCCGTAATCGCAATAAGATCTAACAAGAAATTACTGAATAATAAATATCTGTATTACAATTTGAAATCTAGATATATCGAACTTAGAAGTTTATCTGATTCAGCTAGCACAAGGGGAAGTATTACAACTAAGATGATAAAAGATCTTGATATTTTGATTCCTCCTTTGTTAGAACAACGAAAAATTTCTAAGTTGCTTTTCACGCTAGACTCAAAAATTGAAATAAACAATAAAATTATTTCCAACTTAGAGAGCCAAGCGCAAGCGATATTCAAATCGTGGTTTGTGGATTTTGAACCGTTTCAAGACGGGGATTTTGTTGAGAGTGAGTTGGGCATGATTCCAGAAGGCTGGGAAGTTAAAGAGTTGGGAGAATTTATTCCAGTAAAAACTGGAAAGAAAAATGCTAACATAGCTAAGGATAACGGTGAATATCCATTTTTTACATGCTCACAAGACATTTCATTTACAGATGTATATTCATTTGATGCAAATGCTATTTTATTAGCTGGTAATGGAGATTTTAATGTAAAAAGATACAATGGAAAGTTTGAAGCTTATCAGAGAACTTATGTATTAATTCCACATCAAGAAGTTCAAGTTGGTTGGATCTACAATTTAATTAAATATAATCTACCTAAAATAGTATCAGGATACAAAGGATCTGTAATTAATTATCTTACAAAAGGTATGATTGAAAAATTTAAAATAGCAGTACCCGATGATATTAATGATTTAATGATTTTGAAAAACTTTAATGAAATAGAAGTTCTGATTTCTAACTTAAACAACCAAAACACAAAGCTTGCCGAATTACGTGATGCTTTGCTACCAAAGTTGATGGCAGGCGAGATTGATGTTAGTAATATTAAAATCGAGGGAGAGGAGGTCAAAAATGAGTGATGTTTATTTGGAAGATGGTTTTGAGAAGATTTTCATCAAGGCTATCGAGGATTTGGGCTATGAATACGTGGCTCACCAAGATATTGTAAGAGACAGTATGAAAAGTCCGCTTGCATCTGAGATGTTGAGGGAGTCTCTTAGAAGAATTAACTGTGAGCTGGAGGATGCTGCAATTGATGAGGCTATTCATGTGATTAAGAATATCGATGCGGGCCTTCTTGTGGATCGAAATGAGATTTTCTTCGAATATTTGCAAAACGGTATCGAAATTGTTCACCTGGAAAATGACATGCCAGTGACAGACAGGGTGCATTTGATTGATTACGATCATTTTATGAATAATACTTTCGTGGTGACTAATCAGCTTACGATTGTCGGCAAGGATACGAAAAGGCCGGATGTGTTGGTGTATGTGAATGGTCTTCCGTTGGTTGTCGTAGAACTTAAATCGATGACTTCGTTAAATTCTGATGTGTCGAGCGCTTACAGGCAGATCAAAAACTATCAGCACGATATCGAAGAGCTTTTCGTGTACAATGTTTTCAATATTATTTCTGATTTTACGACTACGAAGGTGGGAACTATTACTGCGGGAGAATCGTGGTACAAGGAATGGAAATCGACGGATGGTTCGTATGAGTCGACGAAGTATGCAGATTACAAGACGCTTGTGGAAGGCGTGTTGGAGCAACATAGGTTGTTGGATATTATAAGAAATTTCATTTTTTTCGAGCATCAAAATGATTCTACAAATAAAATCCTCGCACAATATCACCAATATTTTGCTGTGGAAAAGGCTGCGCATTCTACTACACAAGCGATGGCTATCGGCGATGGCAGGGGTGGTGTTTTTTGGCATACGCAAGGTTCAGGTAAATCAAAGTCGATGGTTTTCTATGTGCATTATTTGATGAATATGGATCAATGGTATTCTAATCCGACTTTTGTGGTGTTGACGGACAGGAATGATTTGGATACACAACTTTTTGAACAGTTTGCGAGGGCGAGAAGGTTTTTGAGGCAAACTCCTGTTCAAGCAACTTCGAGGAAGAATTTGCACGATTTGCTTAATGACAGAAAGTCGAACGGGATTTTCTTCTCAACGATGCAAAAATTCGCTGAGTCTGATGAGTCGTTGACTGATCGTGACGATGTTATTGTGATTGCAGATGAGGCTCACAGGTCACAGTACGGTCTTCGTGAAAAAATATCGAAGGACGGAAAGGTTCAGTCGGGGATGGCAAGGCTTGTGAGAAAATCTCTTCCAAATGCTACTTATATCGGTTTTACTGGAACTCCTATCAGCAAGAATGACAAAGATACGCAGGAAATTTTCGGGGAATATATTGATATTTACGATATGAGCCAAGCTGTTGAGGATGGTGCAACTAAGCCTTTGTATTATGAAAACAGGGTAATTAATCTCGGTTTGAATTCTGATATTTTGAAGAGGATTGATGATAAGTACGAAGAGCTTGCAGAAAATGCGAATGAGTATGATATCGAACGAAGTAAGCGTGATTTGAGTAGGTTGGAGCAGGTTATCGGCTCTGATGAATGTATCGATACTCTTGTTCACGATATTATTCATCACTACGAAACTACTAGAAAAGATCTTCTGACAGGAAAGGCTATGATTGTCGCTTACAACAGAGAAATTGCGGTGAAGATTTACAAGAAAATTATGGAGATTCGTCCTAATTGGAATGAGAAGGTTAATGTGGTGGCAACTTCAAGCAACAACGATCCGGAGGATTGGAAGAAGATTATCGGCAACAAATCCGATATGGAAGAGTTGGCGAGCAAATTCAAAAACGACGATGATCCGTTCAAGATTGCGATTGTCGTGGATATGTGGTTGACGGGATTCGATGTTCCTAGTTTGGCGACGTTGTATGTGTTTAAGCCAATGCAAGGTCACAATTTGATGCAGGCTATCGCGAGAGTTAACCGCGTGTTCAAGGACAAGGAGGGCGGTTTGGTTGTGGATTATATCGGGATTGCAAATGCGTTGAAGAAGGCTATGATTGATTACACAAAATCAGACCAACAAATTATCGACAATGCTGATATCAGAAAATCTGCTTATCCTTTGTTTGCAGCTAAGTTAGAAAAAATCAGGGAAGTTTATCTTAAAAGGTTTGATTATGAGGAAATCTTCGATGAGAATGTCGATAACGAGAAAATTGCAGAACTTATAATGAATGGCTTGAATTACGTTTTGGGATTTTCAGAAGATAACCAAAATAAATTCAAGAAGCTATCCTACGAATTAAAACAATCACACACTTTGTGTTCTTCGATTACTTCAGAACATGAGCAAAGAGAGGCTGCATTTATCGAAGCTATACGAACGAGTTTGAACAGGATTACAACTGGTGGTAAGATTCCAAAAAATATAATCGATATGGAGATTTCGAAACTTTTGGAAAAATCTATTCACAGCGACGGCGTTATCAATTTGTTCCAAGATTTTGAGAATGGGTTTAGTTTGTTTGATCCTTTGTTTATGGAAAAAATCAAAAAGATGGAACAAAGAAATATCAGTATTGAACTTTTGAATAAATTATTAAAGGATGAGATTGCTATTTTCTCCAGGGGAGATATTGTCAAGGGGCAGGATTTTTCCGAAAGACTTCAAAATATTATGAAAAGATATCGAAACAATATGGTGGATAACGCGAAGAGTTTGGATCATTTTGTGGGAGTTGTGGAAGACGAGAAGTCAAAGTACGATATGGATTATATTCGTGAAGAGTTGATAAAGTTAGCGCAAGATATGGTGAAGATGGACGAGGAGAACAAGAAGCTTGGCCTTAGCAAGGAAGAGTTAGCGTTTTATCATGCGATTAGTAAGCCTGAAAATATTACGGACTTTTACACTAACGAGGAGCTTGTGAAGTTTACGCAGGATTTGACAAGGACTATTGCAAACGAGATGACTTCCGATTGGATGATGAGAGAATCGGGCAGGGCAAATATGAGAAGAACGATAAAAAGGCTTCTTGCAAAATACAAATATCCTCAAGATTATCGCTCGAAAATCATCGATCTTATCGTGGAACAAGCAGAGTATATCGACGAAATTGTAGGATAAATTTATCAGCAAAAGGAGATTATTATGGAAAGAACTATTCGTGTAAAAGGTAAGGGAAAGATTTCGGTGAAGCCTGACACTATCAAGATTACGATAAAAGCTGAGGGTTTGCGCTGGAATTACGACGAAACTATTGAACAATCGACACAAGACACGAGGATTTTACGAGACGCTTTGAAAAATGCGGGGCTCGATCCGAAGAATTTGAAGACGACATATTTTTCGATTGATTCTAAATACGAGAGCTATCGTGACAAAAACGACTACTATAAGGACAGGTTCGTAGGTTACGAATACGAACATCGCACATATATTAAGTTTGAAAATGACAATAAGATACTGGGAAAAGTTCTGTACGAATTGGCGCATTGCGATGTAAAAGTGAAGTTTGATATTAATTACACCGTGAAAGACAAGGAAAAGGTCAAGAATGATTTGCTAGAAAAAGCTGTAGAAGATTCTACAACGAAGGCAAAGATATTGGCGAAGGCTTCTGGTGTGAAGTTGAAGGAAATACTAAACATAGATTATTCGTGGGGAGAAATTGATATATATTCTTCGCCGATGGATGATTTGATGGTTTGTAAAGCGGCATCGACATATGACATAGACATCGAGGCTGACGACATTGATGTGCAAGATACTGTGACAATTACGTGGACAATAGAATAAATCAAAAAAACCAGAGAATGTTTCTCTGGTTTTCGTTTACATAAACAACAAATGTGCGATTGGGGCTACTATCAAAAGCGAAATTATTGTTCGTTCGATAAATATGGCGAATAATTCGAATAAGTTTACAGGAATTGACGATGCGAGGATTAGTCCTCCGACTTCCGACAGATAAATTAGTTGCGTTACGGAAATTGTCGCTACGATGAACTTGGTCATTTGCGATTGTATCGTACTTGCGGCTATGATAGATGGTGTGAACATGTCGCTGAAGCCGACGATCATTGTCTTGGATGCTTCCAAACTTTCTGGAACTTTCAGAAAATTCAACAGTGGCAAAAATGGCTTGCCCAAGATTTCAAAAACTTGCGTGTTGTTTGCAAGTACAAGTGATGCCGTTCCGATTATCATAACAATCGGCATTACTGAAAACCACATTCCAAATGCGTTTTCGATTCCGTTTTTCAAAAATTCTCCGATTCCTTTGTGAGACTCTGCACGTTTGATTGCCAAATCTAGTCCGTATTGTACCGATGAAGAATAATTTTCTGCAATATCTTCATTATCATGATTAGAGTCTACTACGTAGTCGTCTTTTTTGAGTGACAATGGTGGAATTCTTGGAACTATGATCGCACAGACAATTCCAACTAAGCACACCAATAGGTAGTACACTCCGAAATAGTCGACCATGTCAACTTGGGATAAAACGATAAGGCTGAATGTGATGGAAACTGCAGAGAAATTCGTAGAAATAATTGCAGCTTCTTTTGCAGAATAATATCCAGATTCGTATTGGTTTGAAGTCAGCATGACACCCAATGTTCCATCTCCAATCCAACTTGTGATGCAATCTACTGCGGCACGTCCAGGAATCAAAAATACTGGGCGCATTATTTTTGTGAAAATCGCACCGATAAATTCCAAAAGTCCGAAATCTAATAAAAGTGGAAGAAGCATGCTTGCTATTACGAAAATAATTACAAGTGATGTCAACAAATCGTTGAGTATAAATGTCGCAGATTCATCGGCAACTATCATGTCGAAAAACGGCCCAAGGTTAAGCTTGTCCTTTAACACAACCATCCACACGACAACAAATCCTAGAATTCTAAGTACTAGCCACACAGGCGTTACAGAAAATGTTTGATCTAAAAGTTTGTTTTCTTTGATGAATTTTACATTGAAACTCGCCATAACACTCATCACGAACGATATCGTAATTATTATTGTGCAAAGTGCTGGCAGATAATCGCCGATGGTTTTGGCTATAAAATCAGCGAAAATTTTGACGATTATAGTCCATTCGCCATCGAATTTTACGGGAATCATGAAGATAATTATCCCGATAATCGATGGAATCAGAAAATTCAGTAATGATTTTTTGTTGGTTTTCATATTATCTCCTCGCTTTAAAATATTTCAACTAGTATAACACTTATGAAAATATGATGCAAGAAAATAACAAATAAAATTAATTAGGAGAACCAAGAAATCATATGGCACGAAGAATTAGAAAAATCCTCTAGCACGAATATCTAGACTACACAAATTGAAGATTTCTAAATCTCAAAATCCTAAAATCGTAAGCACGCTAACGCTTACGCAAATACGATTTTTGACGGATTTTTTCGATTTGAAATCAAACAATTTGTT
>OBJZ01000103.1_pt1 | contig 57487 bp, 58 predicted proteins | sample 1481641 | NCBI WGS metagenome assembly OBJZ01 (sample SAMN02364493, study PRJEB22542) | human gut metagenome | isolation source: fecal sample | host: premature infant | place: USA: Chicago, IL | collected 2012-01
GTACTTCGGTCAGGGGTCGCTTCACCGGTTCGCGTTCTATGTGGCGGCGGCCACGAACGTTCTCTGCTGGCTGCTGATATTCGCCGGCGGCATCAAGGGGCAAGGAGCCGCGAACCTGCTCGCCCGCCCGTGGCTCTCCATCCCTACCGGCGCTCTGCACGTGGCGGCCCTGGCCCTCACGGATCACCCCGCACTCGCGGCTTCGAGCCTGCTGGTGCAAATGGCTTGCTACGCCCTCGCCTACCAGGCAGTGCGCAGCGCCGAGCAAGGGGGTGATCTATGACCCATGCCCTGTTTAAACAGATCGATCTGACCGCCAAGCTCGGCCAGGACGGTAGCTCGCTCCAGGCCATGAACGCGCTGCGCGTCATCCGGGAAACGGTAGCGAAGCACCTGGCCGGCGCCGAGGCTGCAGAAGAGCATCCGCTCGAGCGCGCCGTCCTGGCGCTCCGCACCATCGCCGAGTACCCCTGTCCCGAGCAGGACAACATGCCGGCGGCGAACATGCGAGAGATCGCACTGGCCGCGCTGGACGGCGCTGGAGCGAGTTCCGAACCGGGCAATCCTGGCGGTGAACCTGTTTCCGGACCGGGTAATGCCGGCGAGCAAACCCACCCCGCGCCGGGATTGGCCCGCGAGCACGCCGAACTACGCCGAATTGCTGTCGCGCTCAAGAACCCGCTGCTCAGCGGAGAGGAGGCCTCGAATCTGATGGTGCGTTACGAGGCCTTGACCATGCCTGACCACATCATCGCGCTGATCGACGGACAGACTCAGGCTACCGTTCCGAAGGGCTGGAAGCTGGTACCGCTTGAGCCGACCTTGGAAATGCTGGACGCGCGCCGCGACAGCAAGGACGGAATGGACGGCTATCTCGTTGAGGATACCGAGTACTACTTCCCAGATCGGGGTGCAGTTCGCGCCTTCCTGGCACGTGTGTATCGGGGCCTCATTGCCGCAGCCCCAGCGCCTGGAAGTGAGCGATGACCATGCGCAAGGCTCTGACCGCTATCGCACTCGTCGCGCTGTTTGGCCTGGCCACTGTTGCCGCCGGCGCCGCGCTCCAGCCGTCCAAGACCCTGTTCATCTGGGAGGTATGCCAGTGATGAGAGGCTCCGATATTCCGCCACCACCAGGGTATCGCCCTACGCCGCTCGCCACCCTCGGCCAGCAGTTGGTCCGCCTGGGTCAGGCGATGCAGAACCCCAACACCAAGCTCGGCGAGTTGACCGAGTTGGTCCAGGCCTGCGGGGTCGACCTGCGGATCTGCGACACGAACAAGGAGAGCCGGTCATGAGGGGCGCAACGTTGCACAGGCTGATCGATATCTACGCCGACAGTCGCCGTAACCTGCGCGTCCGTTTGGCGGCCCTCCGGATGTTCGTCCGTGCGGTGTGCGCCGATCGCGACACCAGCTTCGCCGAGTATCGCCAGATGCGTCGGCGGCTCCTCAAGGGCATGCCGTTCACCGAGCGGGCGCTTGAGCGCGAGCGAGCGGCATATCTGGATCGCACCAGAGCTGCGAGACAAGCCATGGAAGAGAGCGGTGCCTGGCTTATCGGAAACTCAGCCATGATCGAGCAGGCCCTGTCGTTCGACGATTTGTGCGACCTCCTGGGGGTGAATCATGCCCATCGTGCCGAGGCTGCCGAGGTCTGCGCGGGCGACGCCGGAATCGTTGGCGGCCTGCTCTGGATTGGTGGGGAGTTCGAGGACAGCGCGGACCACAAGAGTGGCCGCTCCAACCGAGGGAACACGGGGCCACTTACCGCAGCGGTTCAGAACCTGTTCCAGAAGTTCTTGCTTGAAAATCCGTCGGCCATCCCTGACCCGTTCGCCCCGGGCGGGCCCTTTTACGGAGTCCCGCGTCAGGAAATGGCGCCGAACGGCACTGTGCAGATTCGGCGGCCCGCACTCACCGTCCACAGCCAGGACGGATCGACCCGCACGGTTGAGCGAAAGCCGGAGGCGTATTCGGTAGTGGCGAAAGATGGTGGGGGTCGCCATGGCTAGAACTCTGCTTCGCGTGATGAGGGGAGAGTTTGCGTTCTACCTGACCGAAGGGTCGAAGGGCGGCAAGAAAGGAGGGGCGCGCTGGGCCTTATACCGGACCAGTGGATTCGGGAAGGTCAAAGACGGCTTTGTCTTCGTCAACAGCGGTGACCGCGCCAGACTGCTGGCAATGACGAACGACGGTGAGCAAATGGATGCCTGCCAGGCACTGTTCGACAGTAAGAAACGCCGGGCCTACGTTCGGCGCTGCGAGATTCGCGGCCCATCCGGCCGCTGGGAGGGGCTTGCATTCAAGCCTAGGCCTCAGGAATGCGCTACCTGACTGTTAAAAAATTCGCCAGCGAGTCTGGCTACACCGAAGACGCCGTGCGCTCGAAGATCCGCGATGGAATCTGGCGCCTCGGCGAGATATGGAAAAAAGCACCGGATGGCCGGACGCTTATTGATGTAGAGGGGTATGAAGCATGGGTAGAGATGGGCGGGGAGTCAGGGCAGTCTCTGATTCGAGTATCGAAATCACGTTCATGTATCGCGGCGTCAGGTGCCGGGAGCGCATCTCGCTCAAGCCCACCGCCACTAACCTGAAGCGAGCAGAGCAGCACAAGGCGGCTATCGAACATGCGATCGCCGCCGGTACCTTCGACTACTCGGTGACATTTCCTGGATCTCCGCGCGCCGCCAAGTTTGCGCCTGAGGCGTCACGCGAGACGGTTGCGGGATTCCTTGGCCGATGGCTTGAGTCGAAGCGCAAGCACGTCTCCAGCAGCACCTTCGAGGGCTACAGGAAGATTGTAGAGCTTCGTCTGGTGCCGGCCCTTGGGCCCGTCATGGTGGTCGACCTGAAGCGGAAGGCCGTCAAGGATTGGCTGGACACCCTGAAGGTGAGCAACAAGACGCTCAGCAATATCCAGAGCTGCCTACGCTCGGCCCTCAGTGATGCAATGGAAGAGGAACTGATCGACAGCAACCCCCTCGCCGGCTGGACATACGCAAGGAAGGGAGAGGTCAAGGACGACGACGTGGACCCATTCTCGCCGGAAGAGCAGCAGGCGATTCTGAGTGCCCTCGATGGTCAAGGGCGGAACCTAGTACAGTTCGCATTCTGGACGGGGATGCGTACCAGCGAACTCGTCGGCCTCGAGTGGGGCGATATTGACTGGCTCCGCGGCGAGGTGCGCGTCACCCGCGCCATGACCCAGGCAGCCAAGGGAAAAGCGGAGGTGACGAAGACCACTTCCGGCCGGCGCAGCATCAAGCTGCTCGGCCCTGCGCTGGAAGCCTTGAAGGCGCAAAAGGAATTCACCTACCTGGCCAATCAGGAAGTCTTCCAGAACCCGAGGACGGCCGATCGATGGGCCGGCGACGGACCGATTCGGAAAACACTCTGGGCTTACGCGCTGAAGAAGGCCGGCGTGCGCTACCGTCGTCCGTACCAGACCCGGCACACCTACGCATCCATGATGCTGTCCGCCGGGGAGCATCCGATGTGGGTAGCCACTCAGATGGGGCATAGCGATTGGACGATGATCGCAAGGATCTATGGTCGATGGATGCCTAGTTTGGACTCTGCAGCCGGAACCCGTGCTGAAAGGCTTTGGAACGATGAAATCAAGACGGGCGGCGGCTCCGGAACCGCCCAGGATTAGACTTCTAGCACGATGACGTGAGCTCATCAGAGCCACAGCGTGAACCGCTAATCGTCTGACAGGTACAACGACAGCTACCGGGACAGCCATCAAAACGATATCATTGCTCTAAGCCCTGCAGAGCCAGGACGAAGCCAACTGAAAAAGTCATTTAAAATCAGTTAGATGGGATAATTTCAGGGGGAAATAGGGTTGAACAAGCTTGCCGGGCGGACCTAAGCATTTCTGCCGAACGGGAACCTTCCCCCCTCTTCATCGTCTAGCATTTGTACCCACTATGGTTAATACTGCACCGCGTAAGCCACCACAGAGCCATCATCCTACGGACCAGGAAAGAAAAATCCATGACGGACCATGCCATGACCTGAAGACAGTGCAAAACCTGGTACACAGTGAGAGACACAAAGCAATTCGCGTCGTCACAGAGAATGCGAGCTCTGAAATGATCGACTACTGCATGGACGAAGAGGATTTGGCCGGATTAGTGCTGGAGCTGCGATCCAAGCATTACCATGATTCGGAATGGTGCAAAGCATCGCCTAAAAGTCCCTGGTTTGAAGCTGACGCCTACAGGATCACCAAAGCTGAGAGACTACCCATGGAAAGGGATCTAGCCCAGTTGAAATATTATATTAAATTCAGTGTTAACAAGCTTGGAAATATCTTGCTCTTTTTTTCGGTCCATAGAGATTACGTATGAAAAACTTAGAGACCTGTCCAGTTTGCTGCTCCGGCGTGCTGCGACCTTACACGTTCTCAAAAGAGATTTCATATAAAAACGTAACTTGCAGCGTGGAAGTTTTCCAGTCGTCAAGATGCGAAACTTGCGAATCAGAAGTTGCACTGCACGCACAAAGCAAACACAACAAATTGATTAGCATTAACTTTCAGCGCGCTGTCGATGGACTACTCACGACTACTGAGATTATCAGAATAAGAAAAAAGCTTGGACTTTCACAGCGGGCGGCATCGCAGTTGATAGGCGGTGGTGGAAACGCTTTCGCTAAATATGAAAGCGGAGCCACTAAACAGTCCGTTGGGATTGACAACATGCTGAAAGTTCTAGATCAGCATCCAAAAATAATTAAGACATTAATCGAAGCGGATCAGCAGCGGAAAGCTCTCACAAGTGCTCAAGTAAAAATTTGCATTCCTAGTCCACGAGAGAAGGCCGAAAGCGGAATCCTCACTTTCGTCAAGGATTGCTTTGGCTTCTCAAGCCCCACGTTTGATACTGCCGTATCGGATTCAAATTCGACTAATACGATAACATTTGCAAATAGAACCTCGATTTCCGCAAGTTGGTCGCTATGAAAAAAAAACCTGCTAATTATTTGCTTATAATTTGTGAAGATGTCCGTAGCGAGGTAGATGACAAGTTCTCTCTTATTGGCGTCACTGCACACCCATTAAAATTAAAAAAAACCCAAGGGAAGTCCTATGCCACTCACTCCATCGCGGTATATGGCGAACTCCCAAATGTGAAGGCACCGGAACAGCTTGAAATTCTCGTCGAATCCCCATCCGGAAAAACGGTTGCCGAGGGGATCGCGCCAGTTCCAGAGAAATCCGCCGACACAGTCGTAGTAGCTGGGAAGTTTCTTGGGGTGCGCTTTGAGGAGTCAGGCAAGCACTCATTGACGCTAAGCCTGGATGGTCAGAAGTACTCCAAAGAATTCGATATTGAAATCATAGAGTAATAGAATAAGTGGTTGATCTTCAGCTGTCCTGCAAGTCTTCCGCTACGGAAAGCTAAATGACAGCTTAATGCCAACTTTAGGTCTACAGCCCGCGTATCAAGAGCCTTAGCCGGGGATTCAAATCCCCCCGGCTCCACCAAATACAGTCTGAAACCCGTCTAAACCGCGGGTTTCAGACACGATTTGATGGCAATGGATTTCACACCGTCCAACTGTGAATCCAAATAGGTACGCCATCATGTCCCAACGTCAGAACAAAACAGGTGTCCCTCACCTGGTGTTTCAAGCCAAAACCGGCTTTCAGTACTACCTCACCTTCCCCAAGCATTTCGCGCTCAATCCGCAGCTACCCGCACAGATCCGTTGGTCTCTGGGGTATGACGAAGCCTTGGCTCGCGACTTAGCAGCGCACTTGAATCTCAAGTTCAAGCACTTGCTGCAAAAGTCCTCTGAGGATCATGTTCAGTTTTGCGGGCATAGCATTCTCTTCGACCTGGCAGAACTGCATGACCTCGTGAAGCGTAGGCTAGAGAGCGCACGCATCGTGTGGCGCATCCGCCCTGCGCCCGCCAAACTTGCCAAATCCGACCCAACTCCAGGCTACGAACGCCTGATGAAAGAATGCCAGGAACACCCCGTTCTCTTCACTGAAGAGCCTGGCGGAGAAATTTACTTCGCGCTGTTCCCAAGCCAGAAACTGATGAAAGCTTTGAACATCAGGTTTACTCGCTTCGACTGGCCATTGGGCACTCGTGATCCAGAAGTTGCCAACAGCGCCGCAATCTACATCTACAACGCCATCATCGCTCTTGAGACGCTGCCGCTTACCGGCATCAGTTACGCCCCCGGCCATCCGCTTCTTTCGCTGATGTCGCTCTATGAATACCTGTGCTTCGCGCGTCCGGATCAAGGCAGGAATCTGCTGCACATTCCGCCGAGTTTGCCCCAATCTGCATATGCCGTCAGTTTCTGGCTGAATCAACAACATGTGGAAATTGACTCGCTTGAAATCTGCAGCCGCCTCGTAATCGTGCAAGAAGAAAGTGGGCTTTATTCTCTGCGTATTCCGCTCAGTCACCCTCGCCTGAAAGCGAACCCTCGGCGCCCGTCTGAAATCAATATCGAACTGCTGACCAGTTCGCCGATCGTCGCGTTGCTGATGATCCAAGCAACGCTTATTCAGATCGATAAGGCCTTGCTGCAGAGCTTTGTCGAGCACAATTCGACTGATGCTTATGAGCGTGCAATGCAAGAAATCAGCGATCTGATTCGCCGGACGCTAGGGCCAATCCCGCCAGCCGAACCGATGACTTCACTTCCGGAGCTGGTCGCTGCAAATGACGCCCCTCCTGTCCCCCAGGATCCCGGAACCCTGGCACTGCTCAGTGCGCTGAGCAGCGTTCTGCCCGAGGCACAAAAAACGAAACTGGCCACGCTGTTTGACACCCCGGCAAGTAATGACCGTTTGATTCCAGCGGGCTTGAGCAATCCTGAGCAGCTCAACTTTGCTGCACTCGTCAATGAGTTCGAAGAGCGCCAAATCCGCGAAGGGGCTTGGAGCAATCCGCGCACACGCATCACGATGCATGCACGTCTCGAAGGACTTGCCGAGCTCATTGGTGGTCACAGGACACTCGACTCATTGAGCCGTTCAGACTTCAACGCACTGCGCGATCAGCTCCGTAGCTATCCGAAAAACCGCCACCGCCTGCGGGCCACACGCTATCAGCCCTTGAGCCAAATCATCCAGGGTGGCAAGTACGAGCCCATCAATGCGCGCACAGCTAAGAAGTTTTTTGAGCTAGCGCGGGCGGTCGTCGGCTATGCGCACGACCAGGGTTATCTGAAAGAGAACCTTGCCGCTGGCCTGGTGTTCAGCACGAAAGGCGCCCCCTCACCATGCAAGCGCACCTACACTCACCGGCAGATTGAGCAACTGCTTAATGGCCCCGTGTATACCCTCAAAGAACCTCCGCGCTGGCGACTGGATGACTATCGCTTCTGGCTGCCACTGCTTGGCCTCTATACCGGTGCTCGCTTGAGTGAGCTTTGCCAACTTCGCCTCGGGGATATCCGCGAGGAGCTTGGTGTCTGGGTGATCAGCATCAGCAGTTCTGGTGCACGTCAGCTAAAAACGGCGGACTCCGAGCGCCTCGTGCCGCTGCATAAAGCCATTCTTGAAGCTGGGTTTTTAGAGTTTCATCAGCAACGCCTGGATGCGAATGACGGAGATCTGTCGGCCCAGCTTTTCGACAACATCCGCGTGTATGGCGATCTGTCGCCTGGGCATGTGGCAAGCCGCTGGTTTATCGGCTCCAGCAAGGAAGACCAAGGTTACCTGGGTCAATGCGGGCTGGGCGATGACGAGCTGACTTTCCACGGCCTGCGGCATACGTTCATCAACCAATTCCGTCGGCAGAAGCTCGACATGCTGATCGGCAAGGCCCTAGTCGGGCACGCGGACCGCAGCACCACGGGTGGCTATGGAGATTGCTATCCGAGCTATGTTCTCAAGGAAGAGCTCGACAAGATCGACTTCGAGGTCCCCGTTGAGCATATTCATTACTCCCAATACCTGCTTCTGAAAGACCGTCAAGGCTCCTTCAAGGTAGGACGGCCTAGAGGAAAAGCCTCCCTCAAGAGCTCAAGTTGGTCCGAAAAACGGCATTGGAAGTCATTTATCCAAAAATAATTTCTGAGGCCGGAGAAAGGGGAAATCTGACATTTCCCCTTTGCTAGCAAGGCTTTTCGATATTGACAAATTGTCAATAAAATCTATCAAGATGGAAAATTCGATAGAGAGTATTGACTGTATATATAACCAGCATTATGTTTAGACCTCACCCATTGTGAGGCTAACATGAATGTAAATCGTACCCCCAATCTATCCATCCCTTTCTTCAATGGCCTTTTCATAAGTGCCGCTCCTGGCCATGAAAAGTCTCTTGAGCTAGCCATTCCGCACTTGTCACTGGTCGTGAATGCGCTCAACCGTTATCACTACTCTCCCCTTTTGAGTGAATACCTAGATACCGTGCTCTCTCGCTTTTTGCGCTCGAACGACTACAGCGCCAAGAACGAGTACATGCTCCGAGCACGCATGGAGAAGATCAAACGCGTTCTCACTGCAGAAAATCCAGAGCGGCGAGTTTGTGAACTCAGCAGTGCGGATATTCAGACTCTTAAGGACCAGCTTCCTGCTCTCCTGAAGCAGAACAGCACATCGCAGAGCCAAGGGGGCAACCTGCAAGGCTATTTCCAGCTCTTCAACAGAATGATCAACGAAGCTGTCAACGATCAGTTGCTTGCTGAGCCTGTGAAAGTACATGGCTGCCAGACTAAATCTCAGGTAGAGACGAAAGCGCTTCTGGACTCCAACCTCGTTGGTCTCTTCGATAGCTGGCCTTATCAGGCATACGAACCTGGGACACCGATAGCCCATGTACGCCACGATGCCCACAGCTATTGTTTCTGGTTGATGCCACTCGGTATCTTCACGGGAGCCAGGCTCAACGAGCTTTGCCAGCTACGTGTTCACGACGTGTTCCACGATGTTCACGGCGTGCCGCTGATTAGCATTAACGACAACGGCTTCAACAAGTCTCTGAAAAATTCGTCATCGAGGCGCGAGATTCCTGTCTGCTCGAAGCTGATCGAAATGGGTTTCCTAGACTTCGTGATGGAGCGGCGCCAGGCAGAAGGCCCGGATGCCCTGCTTTTTTCAGAACTGCGCTTTGACGAAAAGCATCTGTACTCACGTGCCGCGAGCCGTTTCTTCTGCGGGCCTGTGACAGGAGCGGGCTTCATCGGACAGCATTGCCCAGTAGCCCTCAACGGTGGCTTCAACTTTAAAAGCTTCCGTCGCACTTTCGCGACACGGCTTCAGAAGTCGGGTGTACCCGAAACCACCATCGCACATCTGCTGGGGCACACCGAGGGCAAGCTAGAGGTCACTACCGAACACTACTTGGAAAAGCCGGAGTCCCTGATTTTGCGGGATATTCTGGAGCGCAACCTGAGCTACAACCTGCCCTTGGCAACCATCAACTGGCAGCACTTCAAACATTTGATGGGCAGCCAGGCAGGACGCAGTAAGCGAGGCCGGAAAGCCAAGAAGACGCTGCACTAGCCCCTCATAACACAGAGCAACATTGTCAACTGGATATGATGCGATGAAGGGCTGGGAAGGGTCGCCATCAAGGCGGCCTTTTGCATTTTAGAAGCCTGCCCTCAAGCGCAGGAGACGACCCAATGCCCCCACCAGATCCATGGAAGCAGCACCAGATTCCCCCTGCGACGGAGACTGCAATAGCAGCCAGCTTTGCGACACGACATGCGTGTCGCAACAGGGAAATGCGATACCCCCACCATGCCGCACTACCAATTGTGATACCCGAGGTGTCGCAAAGCGGAGGTGCAACACACTTACTCTGCCACAAGCGGCACCTGCGATGCCTGTTCGGGCACCCAAAACAGTCACTATGGGCACCCACGTTGCCAGTTTAGGCGCAGGGAATGCCCGTACCGGCACTGTTTTTCTTGGTTATATTTCAGAGAAATCCATTATAAATCAAAGCGTTATCATAGATCCGTATAACCAAAGACGTCCTTTTTGCCAAGCCTTTTTGCGTGCCACTCATTCTTCGACCCTAGCTCACCCAACTGCCTTGGTCGCTTTTTTTGCGGCCTGCCGCGGCTGCTTTTCTTTTGATGACAAACACTTGCGCGGGCTCTTGCTCCATGCGCACGCTGAATGAAGATGAAGCGTGTCGCGTGAGTGAGAGCCCGCGCCCCTTACTCGCGGCGCGAGTAAGGGGGCGTTGGGGCAGTTCAGACGGAACGAGAGAACACGTAGCGCAGGCGGAGGGGTTTCAGAGGAGTCTGGACTGCTCCAACGCCGTTCGCGGAGCGGCTTAGCTTTGTCATCAAAAACAACAAGAAGAGATGACTGCCATGCACCAGAGTACCTTGAAAAAATACCAGACCCGGGCGACCAATTTTTACCGCGCACACTGCGGCACGGAGACCCCCAGTTCTGCGCAAATTTGCGCGGCTTTGCTCGCTCAAGCCCATACGTATCGCCCGAACAGCTTCAGCACCCTCAAGAGCGCGTTGGCACACGACCAGATAGCTCGCGGCAACCCAGACGTGGCGAAAGCGATCCGACACTTGGTCAACCCGGTGACAGCACCTGGCTCGACACTACCGAGAAAGCCGAAGCCCAAAAAAGTCTGCACCGTTTCCGATGACGATTTCTGGGAACTCATTCTGCACCTGCGCTCACGTGACTTTCATGACGAGGCCGTCTGTGCAGTGCTGGCTTACTACCTGGGCGTCCGCCCCTGCGAGATGCGCACGATCACAGTAATTGGCAACCAAGTACACGTCGTCGGGGGCAAAAAAAGTGCCCCATTGCACCGAGGTGCAAATAGGACACTCGTGATTGATGAGCCTGCTGTCCTCAACGCCGTGGTAGAGGCAGCGCAGTGGATAAGAGAGTGCTCTAGGACAGACACCGCTATACGAGACCGTCTACGCAAAGAATGCCGAACCTTATGGCCACGTCGAAAACGGCACCCAACGTTGAAAAGCTTCCGGCATCAGATGGGCTCAAACCTGAAGGCATCAGGAGAGAGTGATGAAGTCGTGGCATACATCATGGGACATCAATCGACCGAGTCGGTTGGTGTATACGGTGACAGGCGCTGCGGAGATGGGCTAATGATTTTCGTGAGGGCTGTTGCTGGAGCGGATCTGACTAAGGTGCGCAAGCCGAAAAAACCAGCACGATTTGGTAGGGGCCAGGTGATTGGACGGATCGGCCATCAGCAAAGCATTGGATTACAGCCTCAAACGCTGGACGGCGCTGTCGCGCTATCTCGATGACGGCGCCGTACCCATTGACAATAATTGGGCAGAGAACCAGATCCGGACATGGGCGTTGGGGCGCAAGAACTGGCTCTTTGCAGGTTCACTGCGCAGCGGTAAACGGGCAGCGGCGATCATGAGTTTGATCCAGTCAGCTCGACTCAACGGGCATGACCCGTACGCCTATTTGAAGGACGTCCTCACGCGCCCGCCGACGCAGCGGGCAAGTGAGATTACGGAGCTGCTGCCGCATAGGTGGCGACTGGTTTAGTTACGCAAGACGGGATGCCCAGACGCATACGTCCGACCTCGAACTTGAGACGTAGTACTTCGCGAATCTTACGCATGGATAAACGCTCCACGACGACCTCTCTGCTTCGAAAAAGAGGTCGATGGTAGTGAAGAAATCCTGCGTAGCTGCCTACCCGGTTGGGTGGCCGGATGACCGTGGAATCAGTGGCCGGATGCGCGTGGAATGGGTGGCCAGATGATCGTGGAATCCGCAGTTCGATTGCAAAACAGCGCCTGTGTCCCAATCAGAGCCCCATCGATTGAATCATCTCACTTTCACTAACCGCCTCTGGTGTCACTACCGCGTCTTTAAGCATCAGCTTTCCGCGCAATAAGCGGTCAAGGTGTACATCGAAGGAATCAAACTGGGGGTGAGTGACGGCAGGCAGATGGATGAACACGGGCTTGGTTTGGCCGATCCGGTAAACCCGATCAGACGCTTGCGCTTCTTTAGCCGGGTTCCAATGACGCTCTAAATGCACCACATGGTTGGCCCCAATCACCGTCAAACCGACACCAGCGGCTACTGGCGACATGATCAGGATGTTGAAGCCACTTTTCGCTTCAAACTCGGCAATTAGCTTCTTGCGCGTCATATCCTCGGCGCGAGTCGCCACAGCCTGGGTGTCACCATTGATCACCGCTACATTCAGGTCATAGATCTGATCCAGCCAGAGCTTGAGGACTCGTTGCAGGCGCTTGGTCATCATGAACAGGATGACCTTTTCACCCTTGCTACGGATCTCATCGAGTAACTGCAGCAGCACCGCCAGCTTGCCGGACTCCATCATCAGTTGTCGCGCGTGCTTGCCATCCTCGCAGTACAGCGCCGACTCATTCTCCAGCCGTGGGTGCAGGGAAATGGAGCGAAGCTGAGTCAAAGCCGCCAGTGCGGTACCACGCATATCCTCAGCGCTTGCACGACGAGCCCGATAGCTGTCGAGGACTTCGTCGTAGGCCTGCAACTGGATGCCTTTCATCACCACACCCAACTGCGCTGCATACCGTTGCAGGCCATGATCGGCTTGCTCGACACCACTGAGAATAGTCTTGGCTGGTAGGCCTTTGAGCTGATCTTCTTTAACCCGCCGCAACATGAATATGCCTACAGCACGCCGCAGCTGCTCGCCCAAACGCGCCCGTACCTCATCACGCTCTTCATCGCTTGCAGCCAGAATTGGCTTGATCCAGGTATCGCGGAAGCTTTCCCAGCCACCAAGTAAGCCAGGCTGCACCGTATGCATCAGGCACCAGAAATCGCCCAGGCTATTTTCTACCGGTGTGCCAGTCGCCAACAGTTTGAAATCCGCCTTGAGCCCTTTAGCGGCAATAGTCTGCAGTGCATTGGGATTCTTGATGTTCTGCGCCTCGTCGAAGATGACCATGCCCCAGTCGATTCGGCACAGGGAGAACTGATAATCACGCAGGGTCTGATAGGTCGTGAGCACTAAGCGACGGTCCATGTCCAGACGATGCACGCCTGCTTCCGGCCCCACATGCAGTGCATAGCGAATGCTCTGCTCATCCATCATGCCGCTGCTGTCATCAATCATCGACGCCAACTGCACCGATTCACGCTCAGCACCTTTGACGCGATAGTCACGCAGACTCCGCCCCGACTGCAGCACCACCACATCGCGGAACGGGATGCTGGCGAAGGTCTTACCGACTTCATCCTCCCAGTTTTCCAGCAGACTCAGTGGCGCCACCACCAGAACCGGCTTCTGCGGCTTGTCAGCCGCGCGCTGACTGGCCAGATACTCCCCGACTGCGACCAGCGACATGTATGTCTTGCCGAGACCCATGTCATCTGCAAGCAGACCACCCTGCAGGCGATAGAGATCATCAGTTTCATCCTGCAACGCTGCGCCCATCAGCTTCAGCATCCACTCGATCCCCTCACGCTGATGAGGAAACGGCTCCCGGGCATAGGCCGACCAATCTGGCACCACCAGCGGCTTCGCAGCAGCAGCCTTACGCAACAGCGCAGAATTAATCTCGTCGGCATCCTTCAGAATGACCCCGACTTTCTCCTTGTCCTCCCCAGGGAGAACATCCTCCTCGCTGTGCGGCTCGCTATCGCTCACATGAGCCATGTTCTGGCGAGCCCTGACCAGCTCTTGCTGAACAGTCGGCGCGTCAGAGATATCGATCACCTCGCCAGCAAACGACAGACTCGTCGCACCCTGTTCATTAGCCGCCTGCAGTACCTCCTCGAAGCGCTGCAAATCCTCAGGAGACTGAATCAGCTTGCTCAGGATCGCTGCAGGTGCCGGGCGCTTATCAAGCGCAAACCAGTCATTCTTGGTTGCATCCAGGACACCGAAATCCATGTGCTGAAGCTTGCCAATACCCGCAACCCGGGCAGAAAAGCCCACCTCAAGATTGACCAGCGCAGCATCGAGAAACGCCGTTGGCGTGGCAATAAACTCGTTGACCTGATCAGCCGGGATACGTTTGTTGGCCAGCACATTGCGGATGCCATCCATCCGCGCCTGATCCAGCAGCAACACACGATTGTCGATGCGCAGCACACCACCATCGGCGGTCATATCCAACTGCGACCAGCGTTTTTCCAGCTGGTCAGCACTGGAGCCATCCCCAAGGCTCGGGCAGAGTTGGAGGCTGCCATCTGGTAAACGCGTAGCGATAACTCCGATGTTCTGAGGCACCACCACATCCAGCCGCTCAAAGTGGCTAAGATCAATACGCATCCCGCTGCGCGCAGCGGTCTGCAGCTCGGCCATCAGGCGCAGATTAGCCGCCTCTCCTCGCTGTTCTGGGCCTAAAGACTCATGCAGTTCCCAAGCCTGCAACCCCATAATTTCAGCCGGCGTCAGCCAATAGCACTCACTGCTGGTCAGGTACAGATAGGGGCCTTTGCGACTGAAGCTGGCAGGGCCGTCTGGCATTTCCAGCGTGATCGCCACACGAAAACCACTGTTGCCCGTGCGCCCACTGATTGAGGTTAGAAAGTGCCCTGGCAAGCGTCTCGGCAAACGCAAGATTTCCGCCTGCTCAAGATCCATCCCCGCAATATCTTCGGCACCGATGTGAAAACCGTTGGCCGTGTTTTCGGCAATCCCTTGCTCAACCAGCATGTTGAGCACGATCAGCTGAATCTTTTCTAAAGCACTGCCCTGCCCGGTTTGCAGCGCCTTGAAGGCCGGCAAGGGCAGGTAGAAATTCAAGCCATTGGAATCAGGCTGAGACTGAAAGCCTTGCTGAGTACTGAGCGCCCCGTCTCGCTCACCAATCAGCGACCGAAAAATATCCATCAAGCTCATTTATTCAGCCCTGTCCTGTTCATCCAACGCCTCAAGCGCGAGACGTGCCGCCTCATTCACCGTCCAGCCGAACTGCTCATCACGCGTGCACATGTCCTTCAACGGGCCATACAAAATCTGATTGATTTCACGCGAGTCCACACCGAAAACATTCGCTGCATATCGGACTTTGTCACCGGGGTTGTCCACGAAGTAGCGCAGTATCTTCAGTGCTGAGGGTTTCAAGCCTGTCAATAATCCTTCACCTACCAGAGACGGACGTGCCGTTGCAGGAGCAGCCGCATCAGGTGAACTGACGGAGTGCGACACTACCGGATCATGCTGCTGGTTGCCTCGCCGTACTGTGGCCGCCTCTTCTCTAGGAATAGCTCTGGAGTCCCTCGCAATCATCTCTGCAGGCTTACGCCCCTGAGGCGCTGACATCGTTGTCGCGCCAGTATTGCCAACACGTGAACGCGCCGGCTCTGCAGGAAAATCTGTCTGACTTGGAGGCGGCACGGGTGTTCGCTTGGCATTGACCACAGGCATACCAAATTTACGCAGGTAAGGCTGGTAGTCACTGCGATTGAGCAACTGCTCGATATCTAGAGCGATGCCGTTATCAGCCAGGAAGCTGAATACCCGGTTCTGCCAGGAAAGAGGGGGGTGATGCGTGAAGGCATCATAGGGCAACTCAGGATACAGTCGCTTGTAGGCCTTAGGAACAGCCGTAGTCAGATCGGAATGACTGAAGCTGGAGCGCTCGTAGGAACGCAAAGCCTCCCCCGGTGCGGCGAGATAGACCCAGATTTTAAAACTGTGGGAACCCTCGACCAGATGAAAGTCTCCGCAATCGAGATAGATGACCGCCTTGTCATTCATCTGCCCGTCCATGCTGGCAAAACTGGTTTGCACATCTTTACCGAGAATGCGCTTAACCGAATGCTGTGCCCGCCCGCCAAGCAGCAAGCGGGTATTGCGGATCAGTTTGAGCTTAAACAGCCCCTCTAGGAACTGCTTGCGTGCAGGGAACATGCGCTGCAGATCGTCGTTCTGCGTTTCGATTCCAAACTGTTCCACCGCCTGCAAAAACAGCCGTAAATCTTCCTTGGACAACCAGCCCCGAACCTTCTGCACCCGCTCCTCACCGAGGAACTGCCACCACTCGCGGTAATTGGGGGAGTTACGTGAGATCCGAGGATCCCCCGCCAGATTCAGAATAAAGTTCTGCCAGACCTCACCCGGCTCCTGTCCGGCACGATCGATCAGAATCTCCAGCGCAACATGGCCGATACGACGCTCGCCCTCGTACGGAGCCTTGGACACAGCGGGCTTCTGCAACTCATCCAGCACGGGGTCGTATTCACCGGGCGAAAGCCCTCGTAGGGTTTCCAGGTAGAAGTGGGCCCGGCAGATATCGCCATAACGCCCGTCATCAAAGCCCTGCAATCCCATGACCTCAAAGGTCTGGCCCAGCTCATGGCCGCTGTCGCGTACCCGCTCAACCAGTTGGACTGGCCCGTCAGGCGGCAACAACCAATGTCCATCACGCTTGAGCGTCACCAGCGGATCAGCCTGGGGGCCACTTACTTTGGGCTCGGGCAGTAAATGCAGTTGCTGGAGCAAAATCTGCTCAAGCTGCTTACGCAGCCCATCGTGCTCTTCCAGCTTGTCGAAGCGACGAAAGTAAAACTGAGCCAACTGCTGCAAGGTGATACGTGTCAGCCTCGGCTGCTGAGCATCGACCAGCACCGAAAGTAGACGCGAACTAAGCAAACGCCTCCCCATGGCCTCGTCGTTGAGCCACAACCAGGTCAACGCACGCGCAGTAAGACGACGTTTTAGCAGCTCAGGCAGGCCATCAAAACGCCCCGTACTCGCCATATCGCGCAATCGTGCCAACATGGCATCAAAGGCGTCGCTCTTGCCACTTGCGGCCTTCATTCGGGCGACCTTTTCGACCAGCATCGTCCAGCGCTCCCGCATCACGGGCGCCCATTCAGCGACCGGCATGTGAACAGGAGGCAGCTTCACGGCTTGATCTCCTCCAGACGCTCACGCACCTGCTCGTACTGAGCGCTGTCGGGACGACGAATGGTGAAGCGGATATCGATGCGTCGATTTCGCTTGAAGTCATCCTCAGTCTGCTGGTCAACCAAAACAGGCCGGGTTTCACCGTAACCGCTGACCGAGAACAGTGGCTTGCCATCCTTGTTCTTCAGCCGTGCCAGTTGCTCCTCGGGGGACAGCGCGCTCCCCCAGAACTGCCAGAGAGAAATGGCACGGAAGGTTGAAAGCCCCCAGTTGCCTTTGCCCATAAAGCCCTGGAGCGGACGATTGTCCGTATGCCCCTCGATGAAGATCGTATCGAGGAACTCGACTCGATCCTCTCGCGAGATCACCTCATTGATGACCTTACCAATCTCCAGAGCACGCGCCTGATAGGCGGCATGTATGTCATATGCGCCGGTGTCGAAACCCAGCAAATCGTTGGGAATACTCAGGACCGTATGGTTCTCGCTCACCTCGACCTTGATGCCGCGCTCGCGCAGAGCCTCCACGGCCTCATCAAGAATGGTGCGGCGCACCTGCTCTGCTTTTTTCAGCTCGACCAGTTCCTGCTCGAACTGCACCTGGCGCTCTTTCAGCTCCTTCTGAATTTCCATCAACTGCAGGATCAGAATTACAGAGGCCAGAATGAAGATCACCAGCAACGCCGACATGATGTCCGAGAAGGACATCCAATAAGGGTTCTCTTCGTCGACGCTCACTTCCTTGGATTTACCCAGGCGCATCAGCGTGCCTCCAGCTCATCCAGAATGCTGCTCATGGCTTGCACCGTTCGATGCATCTGGTCGGCGTAGCTGAGCGACACCTCGTTCCACTTGTTCATGCGATCATCGATTTGCGTCCGGACTTCGCCGGCATAGCTGCGCAGCCATTCCTCGGCTTGCTTCTCTACCGCCTCGACCTGCTCACGCAGCTTTTCACCCAGCGCGGTGAATTCGTGGCGTACGCCAGAGAGAAACTCCTGCTGAGCGGATTTCATCTCTCCAAAGCCATTACGCGCCTCACCTGCTGCTTGCTCGAAACGCTGCGCCCCCTCCAGCAACGTGGCCTGCAGCTGCGCCAGGGTAGCGGCCTGGCTTTGCAACTGCGCCGCGAGCTCGGCGTTCTGTTGGCCAGCTTTCTCGACACCATGAGTAACGGCCTCCAGTCGCTGCCCCAAGGTATCGGCAGCCTGGCGCAGATTCGCTGATAGCAATCCGAGTTGATTCGCACTGCTGTCCAGATGCTTACTGCTTTGTGCAGTCGCTTCCGATACCTGCTTGAGCTGGCCCAGCAACTGCTGATGCTGATCCGCCATTAGGCGGCTTTGCTGCTGGGTCGCCTGTACAGCGCTGGCCAGACCTGAGAGTAGTTCCTGTTGATGGGTCGACACCTGATCAAGCTGCTCCTGGAAGCGTTGTTGGCGTGCCTGCTCACGCTGCTCTGCCGCGCCCATTTGCGAATCGAGCTGGGTGTTGAGGTTCATCATCAAACGAGAGAACACCTTCTCCAGATTGCTGTGGCGCTCGTTGCCCGCCTCAGCCATCGCCTGCATCTGCTCGCGGGTTGAGCTGGAAAATTGCTCCAACATCGCCGTCTGGCTGCTGCTGGCCTGGCCAAGCAGGCGCTCGAACAGCACCTGGCGCTCCTCGTCGCGCTGCTGGGCAGTACCCAGCTGGGTCTGCAACTGGTTCGTCAGCCCTGACATCAACTCGGCAAAGCGTTGCTCCATCTGTGCCTGGCGCTCTTCGGCAGAACCACTGATGCGCTGCAACTGCGTCTCGAAGGCCGCACTCTGTTGCTGAGCCACTTCCATCTGTCGACCCTGCTGTTCATTCAGGCTGCTGAACAGTTGGTTCAGGCGCTCACTCATGCCACTGACGGCAGCGTTCACGTCAGCCGCCGCCTGCTGCATCTGCAAGCCCTGCTCACGGCCCACAGAGGTCATGCCGTCCATGAAATTACCCACCAGCTTTTCCAGCACCTGCGTGGACTGCTGGCTGGTGGTGCTGACCAGAGTCTGGATGGCTGGCGCCATGATGTTGTTCAGGGCATCGGTCAGCGCCGTCTGCATCGCTTCGCTCATGCCATTGAGCGTTTCCTGTAGACGATCACCAATACGCTCGTGCAGCTCCTGCAGCGCTTCCTTGCTCTCCTTGCCGTACTCGGCGATATGCACCAGCGATTGCTCTGCAGGGATGCGCGTGTAGAGGGAGTCGATATCGTGTTGCAGCTGCTGGATCTGGCCCAGCGCTGAACGCTCGAACATCTTTTCGACAAAGTTCAGTAATAGGCTGAAGAACACCCCCCATACCGACGTCATGAAGGCTACGGCAGCACCGGAAATCAGCTTATTGATACCGCCCTTGAGCGACTCGATCTCATCCGAAGTGCCGACCAATCCTTCCAGGCCCACCGTCAGGCCCACGAATGTTCCGAGCACACCAATGGCCACCAGGAAGCTCGGTGCAGCAGCCAGCAAGCGGCTGGCTGTCAGGCCGGGAGCCAAGGTTCGGGCATTGAAGAAATGCTCGGCATCCAGCGTATTAAACAGATGCTTCTGATCGGACGACAGCACCAGGCTTTCGTCGAACTCACGCCACAGCATACCGACATTGGGCGCGTCCAAGCCCTGCGCCTTTTGCATGGTTTCACGTCGGCTAAGCGCCAGGGTTTCCTTGCTTTGCCCTTCAAGCAAAGAACGCAGGGCACGCAGCCGGGTACGAAAACGGCGGAAGTGCACAAACAGGAAGTAAAGCGACAAGACGAAAATTACTGCCGTCGCAGACCAAAACCAGGCACTGATGCCATTGGGATTGGCGCTGAACATATGGGCGAAATCAGGGATCAAGTGTTGCAGCAGGTCCATCATCTCAGGTCACCAAAATCGAAATGCGAATAGCCAGTGGTTCAGTGTGTCTTCGGCAGTGGCCAAATCTTCAGCGCATAGGCAAACAGGCTGTCCGCCCGCGACACGATCTCGTCCTCATCCCAGGCATCGTTGTCGTCATAGCGCTGGAAGTGGGTGTTGAGCATCAGCAGGCTGGTGGTCACGATCTCCTGCCGCTTCACGGCAAAGGGTTCGTTGCTCAGGGCGGAGTTGAAGGCCTGGGTCACCAGCGTGAGGTTGCCGATGCTGTGCAGCAGGCGGCCGCGCCTTTCCTGGTTCTCCGGTGTGGCCTCGGCCAGCGGCCAGTGGGTCTGCCACTGCTGCGGCAATACGTGCTCCACCGTCAGGCCATCGGGCAGCACCAGGCTCTCCTGTTTGCTACCGCGCATTGAAAGCTCCAGCGCCTCGAGCACCGCGCGCACCTTGCCGGTATTGCGGCCCTGATAGAGGCGACGGTGGCACCAGTCGCGGGCGAAGGTCTCGTCATCCGGCCAGCACTGGCTGTCGCCCTGCAGGGACAGCAGCTTTTCGCGCAGGGTCGCGGCATCGGTCTTCTGCTCGCGCACCATCTCCGCCAGCAGGCGGTTGAGGAAGGTGCGGTTGTAGCTCTTGGTGGTGTAGCCACAGATAAAGCGGCGCACCAGGTAAGACTCAAGGTCACCGATGGCCTGCAGGAACTCGGCAGAATCCGGTTTATGGTGCTCCAGCAGGTACAGCACTAGCGGCGTCACCGTGGACACATCCAGCAGCTTCAAGCGCCGGCAGAACAGATCGAAGCGGCTCGCCTGCCCCGGCATCAGGAAGGTCTGGAAATACCCAGCCAGATGGCTGATGCGTGCAAGCTCCTGCTGCGTATCGCGCGGCTCGTCCTGCCACCAGTCCTTGAACTCGTTGAACACATGGGCGACCTTCAGGTCCTCGCACTTGCGCATGCCCACGTAGTGGTACAGCAGCAGGTCCAGGCGCGAGTTTTTCAGACGGCCCTGGCGCTCCTGCTGCTTCCAGAACTTGGCGCCCTTGCCATTACTGGTATCCACCGTCTCGTCGAAATGCTGCCAGCCCTGGCGATACAGTTCATCCACGTCCTCGCCGTTACGGGTGGCGTGGAGGAAGATGAAGTTACGAATCAGGTCGCTCGGCAGCAGCGGCGCACCACGGGCATTGAGGGTTTCGAAGATGATCTGCGGATCGTCCTCGTCCTCCAGCTCCAGCGACATGATCTGGAAGCCCTCGCGCAGGGCGGCAAGGAGCGTGTGCCCACGCTCGGCGTCGAGCGGCAACTCGGCGCCAGGCAGTTTTAGCTGGTTGTCCGAATCGATGGAGTTCATCACCACATCCACTACTCGGGTGTCATCGTCAGCCGCGGCCCCCGGCAGCGGGTCGTCGTAGCGCAAGCCGCGCAGGTGGCAGGCCACCATGGCATGGAAGAACAGGTAGGCACGCACCATCGCCGGGCGCTCCTGATGCTGCCGGCCGACCTTGGCCGGGAAGCGCTCGCAGATCTTCTCGACGCTACCCAGCTCGGCCAGGGCCTGCATCACATCGCGGCCGACATTGGTCGGCAGCACCTTGAGCGTGTCGCTGGCCTGACGGTACTTGCCGATATTCTGTGTCAGCGGCTTGAGGTCATAGCTCAGCGCATCGTCACCCAGCGGTGCCACCAGGTCGCGAAACGCCAACAACAGAATCTGCAGGGTGGTGATGCGTTGCTGACCGTCGATCACATCGCGGTTGCCCACCGCATCACTGCTGCCGCCCTTGAGGCTGCCAATCACCACGGTACCGAGAAAGTGCCGGCGCAGCGGCCTGAGCTTACCCGCCCCCACCGCTTGAGCATCGGCCCGATGCTGGACGATGGCCTCCAGGCGGTCGATCAGGTCCTCCCACAGCGGCTGCACCTGCTCGTTCAGCGACCACACATAACCCCGCTGAAAGAGGGGGATCAGATACTGCTGCCGGTCATTAAACAGTTCAGTGACGGTTTTCTTGTCGGGGCGCATGGGACGTCCTTATCAATATTCTTGTGCTTGTCAGGCCACGGCCTGCTCGACCAGGGCATTGGCCAGCTGCTCATGTACCTGACGGGATTGGTTCAAGCGGGCTTTGAGTTGGTCGCAGAGCGCCATCAATTGATCGACTTTGGCGACGATGCGGTGCTGTTCGGCGAGAGGTGGCACAGGGACCACCAGCTTTTCCATTTTCTCTTTGGTCATGTGAACCATGGATACACCATGCCCTGCGGCCTTGATTTCCTGTGTTTGCTCTAGCAGAAAGTTGTAAAGGTAATTCTTGCTGAACTGGTCTTGCGCGTAAAAATCGAGCTTCCAGATGTGGTAGTGATAAATCGAGCGCTCCCCCTGCCAAATGAAGGGCCCAAAAGAAGCAGACCAAGCAAATAGCAAGTCGCCGGGATTGCAGTACTTATCCTCTTCAAGCGTTAGATTTGAGTAATACCAATGATTGGATGTGAACAAGTTACCTACCCGTAGAACTGGCGTTCCAACGTCTAGCAGCTCTTCTTTTTTATAAGCCCTACCATTAAGAATATTCACAACGTCAGAGAGTCTGGCCGCCTCCCAGCCAGGTGGAAGCTCAAATTTCTGATCTGCAGAGCCAATATCCTTTAGGAGTTTCTTCTGCTTTTTGATCTGTCCACCAGCCATCAACCTCGCTTTTTCCTCAGCAATCCGCTTAAGCAACTCACTGGCCGGCTCATCGCTGGGGGCTTGCGGCACCAGTTTGCCCATCACCGCCAGTTGCAGCAGGGTTTGCTTGAGGGCGTCGATACTAGATTCGGTGGTGAACAGGGTGTGGAAGTGTTCGGCCAGGCGCTGCCAGCTTTGCGCAAAGTCCTCGGCATCGCGGGCCTGGGTCAGGCTATCCAGCAGCGCCTGCACCAGTTGGGCGTGGGCGCTGTCGGCATCGGCCTGCCGGGCTTCCAGCCGGTCGCACAGAGCCATCAGCTCATCGACTTTGGCGACGATGCGACGTTGTTCGGCGAGTGGGGGCAAGACGAGAGTAAGCGCCTCTAGTTTGCCTTTCGTCACATGCTGAAGTCCCACGCCGCCGTGAGCTTTAGCAATCAGCTCTTCTAGGCGAGTATTAATTGCCAGCTTTAGAAACTTGTCGAAGAATGCATCGCCTACCTGAGAACAAGAAAAAATATGTTGGTTTAAAGCCGCTCTCCCTCGCTCCCAAATGAACGCCCCGAATGAAGTCCCAGGTGTGCCTGACCAACTGATGAGTATTGTCCCTGTGTCGATGATATGGCGATCATCGACAGTATCTGGGTCGCAATAGTTAAACGGAGCATCTGGTTTATTCAGGTTTTGTATCCTGACAATAGGAAGGCCCGCACCTATCCATTCTGTGGGCTTGAATGCGCGTCCATTGATCATCTCTAGGCAACTTCCAAGTCGCACCCAGCTCCAGCCCTGGGGCACGGAGAATGGTTGCTCCTTATCATTTATGTCAGCCTGCTGCTTGACCTTTTTTCCCGCGGCCACTGACCGTGCCTTTTCCTCAGCAATCCGCTTTAGCAACTCACTGGCTGGCTCATCATTCGTGTCTTGTGGCACCAACTTGCCGCGCACCGCCAGTTCCAGAATCAGCTCGCGCAGCTTCTTGATGCCATTGGGCGCGCCCGCCAGCAGTGGCAGGTTATCCGTGAGCAACGCGGTCATACCTGGCGCTCCAGAGCCTCGGCCAGCACAGCCTTGAGCTGGTCGCGCAGCTCGCTAATTTCGTCTTGCAGGCTGGCGTAGTTACGCAGCAGCTCCTCCGGATCGTGGCTGACCTGCTCGCCCACATGCGGGTTCTTGCAGTCCAGGTTCCAGTTGCGGCCTTGCAGATAGTCGAAGCTGACCTTCCAGGCAAACTCGTTTTCCACCCGCGCGGCAAAGCCATCGGCCTCGCTGCCCCACCAGGCCTCCTCCACCGCGAACTCCTCAATGCGCATGGGCTTTGTCTTGGAGTAGCTCTTGTAGCCGGCCGGGTACTGGTGCTCGTAGAACCACACCTCTTTGGTCGGCGTGCCCTTGGTGAAGAACAGCAGGTTGGTCTTGATGCCGGTGTAGGGGTTGAACACGCCATTGGGCAGGCGAACGATGGTGTGCAGGTTGCACTCGGTCAGCAGCTTTTCCTTGATGCGGCTCTTGATACCTTCGCCGAACAGAAAGCCATCGGGCAGCACCACAGCGGCGCGGCCGCCGTCCTTGAGAAGGTGCATGATCAGCACCAGGAACAGGTCGGCGGTTTCGCGGGTACGGAAGGCGGTGGGGAAGTTGGTTTCGATGCCGTCTTCTTCCATGCCGCCGAACGGCGGGTTGGCAACGATGCAGTCGACCCGCTCGCCCGGCCCCCAGCTAATTAAAGGACGGCTAAGAGTGTTGTCGTGCTTGATCTGGCTGGGCACTTCGATGCCATGCAGGATCATATTGGTGGTGGCCAGCAGGTGCGGCAGCGGCTTTTTCTCCACGCCGAAGATGCTGGCCTGCAGTACGCGCTCGTCCTCGGCAGTTTTCACATAGCGGCTGCGCTTGTGCTCGATCGTGCAGGTAAGGAAGCCACCGGTGCCGCAGGCCGGGTCCATGACCTTTTCATCCAGCTTAGGGTCGACCATGCGCACCATGAACTCGGTGACCGGGCGCGGCGTGTAGAACTCACCGGCGTTGCCGGCGTTCTGCAGGTCGCGCAGCAGCTGCTCGTACATGTCGCCGAAGGCATGACGCTCTTGCGCCTTGTTGAAGTCCACGCCCTCCTGGATCTTGTTGATCACCTGGCGGATAAGCTGGCCGGACTTCATGTAGTTGTAAGCATCCTCGAATACGCCACGCACCACGTAGGCGGCCGGGGTGGTGCTGTATTCGTGGAGGTTCTGCAGCTGCGGGAACAGGTTGTTGTCGATGAAGTGCTTCAACTCATCGCCGGTGATGCCTTCCGGGTTGGCCGCCCAGGTGCGCCAGCGGCAGCTTTCCGGAATCGGCGAGCGATAGGCGTCATCCAGCAGTTCCCACTCCTGCTCGCGGTCATCGAAGATCTTGAGGAACAGCATCCACACGAGCTGGCCGATGCGCTGGGCGTCGCCGTCGACGCCGACATCCTTGCGCATGATGTCCTGGATGGATTTGATGGTGCTGCTGATGGACATGCTTACTTCCTAAACAGGTGTTCACGGTGCCAGGCCAGATAGGGGCGGTGACGCGGCTCGATCTGGCGCAGGCGAAGTTCGGGGGTGATGTTGAGCGCACGGGCGCTGTCGGGGTCGAGATCCTCACCTATCAGAATCTGCCCCTGGTCGTCGAAACTGATCAGGCCCTGATCGAAGGCAAGATCGAGGTTGGGTGTGAGCAGCAGGCCATTGAATGGATCGAGCCGCTCGGCTGGGCTGGCAGCGCGCCAGGGTTTGATATGCGAGGCGCGCAGCAGCTCCGGTACGCTGCAATCGGTCACCGCACAGCCACCCCAGTAGGCCAACAGATCATCGCGATAACCACTCTGACCGACGCGGGCCTTGATCAGGGCGTCACGCTCGGTGTCGGTTACTGCCTGGTCTTGCAAGCCACAGTCATTCGGCAAGAGCACGTTGGTATGGCTGGGCTCCTGAGTCGCGGTATCTGACGCCTTACCCAGAAGATGCGCCAATAACTGCTCCAGGGCGGCGACATGCCGAAAGCCAAGATCCAAGCCATAGGCGATATCCGTAGCCCCACCATTGCGGCGCTTGGGAAAGCCCCGCAGGTTGCTGTTGTGGTAGTAACGCCCATCGCTGCGCTCAACACCGCTGATGGCTAGCAGCTCAGGTAGCTGGCTTTCGTAATCCGGATGCAATACCAACGGTGTCTTTGGCCGTGCTTGAGCGCTGGTGCTTTGTTTGACGAATAACGGCTGAGGCAGCAACGGATGTTCCATACGCAGCACTTTCAGGCCTGATTGCACGGGTCTAGTGAACCCCTGGCGCTCTAGCGTCATCACCAGTTGCTGAATTGTCAGCGAGTCACCGCCCACATCTGTGGTCGCACCCTCGTCCCAATTCATAGGCTCACTCTCAGCCCAACCCAGTTGCTGCAGCGCCTCGACGAGCTCGGGGTACATATGAGCTCGGCTGTGAGACGTACCTGGATCGTCATCAAAACTGGCAAGGACGTACACCAGAAAGCTCGGACGCGGGACGCCCAGGGCATCAGCCAACTTTCCGGCCAAAAGGCCGTACTGCAAATTTGCAGCGCTGTAACCCGGGAACCCCACCAAAGCAGCGAGTTCGGACATGGTGATTGCGTGGCCCGGAGCCTGGGCATGCCCGATGAGCATGCGCCGCTGCTTCTCAGTGATTACGGGCGCCAAGCTCTGCAATGCCTGCCGGTATTCGTCAGTGCTTACCGGCCTGATAGCCCGAGCAGGCGTAACTGTCGGTGCGCTGTCCATGGCTGAGGCCAGGAAAGTACGCCACTGCCCCTTGTCCTTAAGCTCCATACTCGGTCCTTAAAACACACGGATGAGCCGGCCGCCTATCAGGATGCATAGAGCTCACTCTCCAACTCCTGAATCGCCTGCTGATAACCAGGCTTACCGCCAAACGCCCTGACCAACTCAACTGGCGCACCGATCTGGCTGAAAGGATCGAGCTGGAGAATCTTTATGTCTTCGATGTGCTCGATGCCGGTGTCGGCGTACTTGTCCAACAAGGCCTCCAGCACCTGGCGGGCGGCGCCGGAGTATTTGGCGAAGTAGTTGCGTTTTTTCACCTGTTCGGCGCGCTCCTTGCGGGTCAGCGGCGGTTGGTCGAAGGCGATATGGCAGATCAGGTCGAAGGGGTCGAGCGGCTGGCCGCGCTTGGCCTGTACTTCCTCGTCCAGGGCTTCCCACATCACACCTTGAGCGGCGAGCTCGTCGATGATGGCCTTCTTCTGCTCGGCATCCGTCCAGCGGCGCAGGAAGTCATCCAGCGAGGCAAACTGCTTTTTCACGCAGCTGCGGGTGTAGTCGCGCAGCGATTCGGTGATCAGCTTGCCGTCCGGCCCGTAGTACTGCACGCGCTCTGCAATAACGTGGATCGGCACGTTGTCGATCACGTACTTGATACGCTTTTTGCCCTCTTCGCCGCCATCGGTTTCGTCGCCCTCGGGCAGCCAATCGCCACCGTCGACGATGCCTTCCTCATCCGCCAGAGGACTATCTGGCGGCACGGGCGAGTCATCGCCTTCAGGGCTGTAGATCACCACGGGTTCGCCATCGAAGGCTGGATCGGCGAACAGCTCGGTGGCTTTCTTGAAGTCCATGATGGTGAACCAGAACTTGCCGTAGTCCTCGTTGATGCGCGTGCCGCGCCCGATGATCTGCTTGAACTCGGTCATCGACTTGATGTGCTGGTCGAGCACCACGAGCTTGCAGGTCTGGGCATCGACGCCAGTGGTCATCAGCTTGCTGGTGGTGGCGATGACCGGATAGCGCGCTTCCGGGTTGATGAAGTTGTCCAGCTCGGCCTTGCCTTCCTGGTCGTCGCCGGTGATGCGCATGACGTACTTGCGATTCTCAGCGATGCGCTCAGGATTGAGGTTGACCAGGGCCTGGCGCATGCGCTCGGCGTGGTTGATGTCATCGCAGAAGATGATGGTCTTCTGGAACGGGTCGGTGGCCTTGAGGAACTCGGTGACCTTCTGCGCCACCATCTGGGTACGCGCTTCGATGACCAAATGGCGATCCATATCCTTGAGGTCGTAGATGCGGTCTTCGATCAGCTCGCCGTTCTTGTCGAGCATGCCCTTGGGCGGACGCCAGCCCTGCAGGTCCTTGTCGAAGTCGATGCGCACAACTTTATAGGGGGCGAGGAAGCCGTCCTCGATGCCTTGCTTCAAGGTATAGCTGTACACCGGCTCACCGAAATAAGTGATGCTGGAAACGTCTTTGGTTTCCTTGGGCGTGGCGGTCAGGCCGACGTGAGTGGCGCTGGAAAAGTACTCGAGAATCTCGCGCCAGGCGGAATCTTCCGCGGCGCTGCCACGGTGGCATTCGTCAATCACCACCAGATCAAAGAAATCCGGGGAGAACTGCTTGTAGACGTTCTTTTCTTCTTCAGAGCCAGTTACTGCCTGGTAGAGCGACAGGTAGATCTCGTAGGACTTCTCGATCTGGCGCTTGGCGATCTTGGTCATCGCCTGGCCGAAGGGCTTGAAGTCGTTGTTCTTGGTCTGGTCGACCAGAATATTGCGATCGGCAAGGAAGAGGATGCGTTTCTTCTGCTTCGACTTCCACAGCCGCCAGATGATCTGAAACGCGGTGTAGGTCTTGCCGGTGCCGGTGGCCATCACCAGCAGCACGCGATCCTGGCCACGTGCTACGGCCTCAACCGTGCGGTTGATGGCATTCATCTGGTAGTAGCGCGGCATGCGCCCGGAACCGTCGTCGTAGTAAGGCGCCTCGATCTTTTGCCGAGCGGCGCCATCCAGGCCTTTCCATTGGCAATACCGCTGCCAGAGCTCGTCCGGGCTGGGAAACTGGTCGAGCCCTAGCTCGGTTTCAACCTGCGTGCCGGTGCCGCTGCGATCATGGAACAGAAAGCCATCGCCATTGCTGGAAAACACGAACGGCACGTCGAGCGCTTCGGCATAGCCGAGGGCCTGTTGCATGCCGGAGCCGAGCGAGTGCTTGTTGTCCTTCGCCTCGATGACGGCAATGGGCAGGTTCTGCTGGTGATAGAGGATGTAGTCAGCTCGACGCGACTCGCCACGGCTGTGCATTTTGCCGCGCACGATAATGCGTCCCTTGGTGAAGCTGACTTCCTCACGTACCTGCTTATGCAAATCCCAGCCAGCGTTACCAATGGCAGGGGAAATGAATTTGCTGCAGATATCACGCTCGGAAAGCGATTTCTTGTCCATGCTCCGGCCTTAAACGAAACCAATGCGCATGCTCAAATCATGAGCATCAGGTGATCGAACCAGATGGCAGTGATAGGCGTCGGAGGACTTCAAAACGTATGCAACCGTTATAAATGACCTTCCTTGAGGTACTTCGGCCTGCCCTGGTGCGATGCCCGTCACAATATCCATCTGCCACTACCGGATAAAGATTAAAAGCAATATGCCAACCACCGAGCTGACTCACATCAGCAGCTGAAATACTCAGTTCCCCTAATGCAATCTGTCGCGCAGGCACCCTTACGGGAAATGCTCCTGTAGATCACATCTGCAGGCTGTTCCTTCACGCGAGGTTCCGTTTCGGCAAGATGGCACACCGCATCCGCCATGTTTCAACTTACCAGCATCACGGCTCATGCCAGGCTCTCCAGCCATGGGCGAACGATCACCTTGCGCTCATCCAGACTGAGTGTGGCCACCCCGTCTTTTACCAATGCCTTCCTGTCCCCCGTATGTGGGTTGGTAACGTAAGTGCCGATGCTCGGTAGCGTATTCGGGTTTGCACTCCAACGCAGGTTGAATGCCGCCAGCCTGGGAAACCAGAACTGACTGGCGTATGGCAGGTTGTCGTGAATCCACCAGGCCAACGGCGTCCAGTCCTTGCGCTCCTCATACCAGGGCAGCAATGCCGGCACCACGATGCAGGCAGTCGCGCCCAGATGCCCTTCAGGGTCCGGATAATCCCATATGTGCTCCGCGTAGTTTTTTTCGTTGGCGGCACAGCTGTACTGGTTGTTGTTCTCGGCCCCTTTAGCGTTGACTGCCGGAGCCCTGTAAGCCGAGCGAATGACGATCCGCCCAAAGCGCTCCTGAAGTGGCTCCAACAGCTGTTCGCAAAGCCCTCGCCCGGCTTCAATGGCGCGATCCGGATAATCCGGAATGTTGGGGATGCCCTCGATCTGGCTGATTTCCGAGTAGAGGAAATCGCGCATGAAAAAGTGCTTGGATAGCCGGACGCGCCCCAGCTCTTCTAGGGCCTGTACCGATGATGGCTTATTCATCCTAATGTGCTCCGCTGCGACTCAATATCCATTGCTTCCGGTAAATCAACGCTACCTGTAGATCATCAGCTGTCGTGCCGCATCTGCATAGCTTGCCCCTGAGCAAACTCAAGCTGACGCTTCAACTGCTCGACATGCGCCCTTTCGGCTCGCAGGCCGGCCGTCAGCTCACGTATTTCGTCCTCTTGCTGATGCACCCGCATCTGAAGGTACTCCAGCTTGGTCTGTGAGGCATGCAAGTTGGCACGTGCTTCGCGCTGCTTAAGAATCTGCCAGTACAGTGCCACTCCAGCACCGTGGACAAGCAGCAAGCAAACACCTATGACAAGCCACGATAACCCAAGTCCAAACACGCTTCGCTCTCCCTTGCTGGCCCGCCATGTTACGGCGAACTTGAATGACAGCACCACGATATGTAGCTTTAAGCGACGCATCTAGAGTGTTTACCTGTACAGGTAAAGTTTTCGAGCAGGTGGAGAGGCCATGAAACGCAAACAAGAAATCGAATCGGTGCGCTGGGATCTGGCACTGCGTTACCGCTTGATCGAAACCGTAGTCTGGTGGGAAGGCCGGCTGACCACGAACCACCTGATGCAGAGCTTTGGCATCAGCCGGCAGCAGGCGTCGAAGGACATCAATTCATACATCACCGACTACGCGCCGAAGAACCTGGAATACGACAAGCATTTGAAGGGGTATGTACCGAGCCGCCACTTCAAGCCACTGTTCATTGACGACAGCGCCAGCGCCTACCTGCATCTGCTCAGTCAAAATTACGAGCGGGCACCGCATATCGACGGGCTGGCCTTGGCCTATGCCCACACCGAAGTACTGGGCGTACCAGATCGCTCAGTTCGCCCAGAAGTGTTGCGCCCTCTGCTCAAAGCTTGTCGAGAAGGGTTGCGACTGGAATGCGAGTATGTGTCCTTCACCACGCCGGAAGTTGAAACTCGCTTGATTGCCCCGCACACCCTGATCTACACCGGCATGCGTTGGCATGTGCGCGCTTACTGCGAGAAGAACCGTGATTATCGCGACTTCGTGCTGAGCCGCTTTCGCGGTGAGCCCGACCTGATGGATGCCCCCTCGGAGCACACTCGCGCGCTCGACAAGGGCTGGAACACCCCGCTCACGGTGGTTATCGCGCCGGACTCGCGCCTCAAGCCGGAGCAGCGCGCGATCATCGAGGCCGACTACGGCATGCGGGATGGGCAGTTGGTGATCGAGACCCGCGGTGCCCTGGTGCAGTACGTGCTGCAGCGCTATCAGATCGACCCGACCAAGGTGCACGCCAAAGCTACGGCGCAGCAGATCGTCGTCACCAACCTCGATGAACTGCAGCCCTGGCTGTATCACTGACCGACGGAGCCAGCATGGCGACTCAACCGCTGCTGTATACCCTGCACATTCAGCTGGAGCCGTTGAACTTCAATCCTCCGGTCTGGCGCCGCCTGCGCGTGAACGGCGACTGCACCCTGCGCAAGCTGCACCACTTCATCCAGGCAGCCTTTGGCTGGCACAGCAGCCACCTGCATGAGTTCAGCGACGGCATCCATCGCTACCTGCCGCTGGATGCCGAGCTGATGTACATGTACGACGATGCGCTGGATGACCGTAAGAGCAAACTGCGCCGCGTACTCAAGGAGGCGGACCGGCTGCGCTATCTCTACGACTTCGGCGACAGCTGGCAGCACGTGATTGCCGTGGAGAGCATCGAGCCCTGCGACTTCACCGGCACCTGGTGTGAGGTACTCGATGGAGCCCGCGCCTGCCCGCCGGAAGATGTGGGTGGCGTGCCGGGTTACCTGGACTTCCTGGCTTCAGGCGGCAGCTTTGATCCCGAGCTGTTTGACCGACGCGCCGCCAACGCGGCGGTGCAGCGGATCTGCAATAACTTCTGGGGCTGAGGCCAGCGCTGCCAAGCGCGGCTAGCGTTTAATTCGCAGCACCGCCATAGGCCAGCTTGGCCAGCCCGATCAGTGCGGGCAGCACCAGCGCCAGCGGCAAAAGATCGCTAAGGGTGGGCAGCAAGATCATAGGAGGTCCTCCTGGTCGGTTGCCCCAACCTAGCGAGAACCACGCGCCGGGGCGATCTGTCTACTTTTCGCCTGTAAACAATCCGTGCAGACCCCGCCCCCCCTGGCGAAGAGCGCGCCTTGCCGGAATGACGGAGGCTCGAAAACTGTACACAAATACAGTTATCGGTCAGGCCGTTATGAGTAACGCCCTTATCCTCGGACCACTGCAGCGCAGCGGCACCGCCCTCCCTCTCTTCGATGCACGCATCCCGGTCGACTTTCCCAGCCCTTCGCTTGATCACATGGAGCACAAGCTGTCGCTCGATGCCTCGCTGGATCTGCAGACCCCGTATACCCAACCGATGACAGACGACTGATCATCTAGGCCGTTCAGACTGGGCTGAAGCCGCTGTACCGCGAAGGTTTCAGCTACACCAAGACGCAGGTGCTGCTATTGGATCTCTGCCGAAAGAATGAGTACACACCGGATCTGCTCGCCCCAGAGCAGCCCATCAGAACCGAGCGACTGATGAGCACCCTGGATGCGATCAACAGCCGCTGGGGGCGGGGCACATTGCAGCCAGGAAGAACTGCCAAGCCTGCGGAGTGGTCAATGCGCAGAGAGTTTCTGTCACCCGCCTACACCACGCGCTGGGCAGAGCTGCTGAGGGTTAGCGCCCGATAAACTCACTTATCAGCAGGCCGCATGCAGAGCCGTTGCCGGCCTGACCTTCACGGCCTCGGCCCGCCCATAACGCTTGTCACCGTAGCGTCCAATAGAGTCCGTTGCCTGGTGCCCCATCACATATGCCATCTCGACTCTGCCCCCTGAGCTTCTGGTCCAAGGCCAATGCATTACGCAACCGCCTGAAGTAGTCAGGCCGGTACTCGGGGGCAGCACGCAGCAGCGCGCCGATGATGCGGAACTCATCCAACTCATCCAGCGCAGAGACAGGGATTTCTGGAAAGCGTGTCGTATAAAAGTGGGTAGCTAGTGAGCGGTAAGCAGTTTGAGTATCGGTGTTCATGCTGATTCTTCTTTTTATGTGTACGAACGATCTCGCACATAACCAGCATGCTTAATGAGCAAAAGCTATTGCAATAGGAAAATCAATTATTTTTGTATAACGAAGATTGAATGAACGTCAAGGCAGACAGCCTTGTCCTGAGCGGACAGCGGTTCGTTGATTGAAGACGAAACCCAACGAGCAATTGGGACAACGGCTTCAATCGGCTATGGATTCAACAAGAGCGACACGTGCTTGGTTCGCGGCAGACCGCAGTGTTTCAGCGAGATAGCGCGACAGGATTTGTCGCTACGGCTGGGTATTGTCTTCTGCAAACGCCACGCAAAAGGAGACTCGGCGAATGAGAGCAGCACTGCCCCACTGCTGCCACCACTGTGAATGGCAGCAGACGTTGATCCTCAACAATGGGGAGGGCGAGGGCTTCGATCACTGCCCTTGGTGTCGCTCGCCTGGCCCGCTTATTCAAAGGGCAACCCGCCTAAAGTCTCTAGCAGCCAGTACCGCCCGGCCGGGCAGCGTTGCTTATCGCCAGCATGGCAAATTGCCACCGAAAGGGTTAGATTCGCCACATAAGTGGCGTCAACAAAGCGCCCCCATTTCGATACGACAGGGAAGTAACTATGTCCGAAGCTAAGGACACTCTCCTAAGGCTTATCGCCCTGCTGCGCCTTATCCCGCGAGCACCTGGCCGTATAGCGACCACGACCCTGCTGGAAAAGCTCAAGGAAGATGGTTTCTCGGTGAGCCTGCGCACAGTTCAGCGCGACCTTGACCGACTCTCTATTCCGTTCGCCTTACAACGTGACGAGAGCTCCCCGTCATTTCGCTGGAGCCTGTCGGAGAATGCGCCTATCGATTTGTCGGCCATGGATACTCCCACGGCACTGGCGCTCTACCTCGCGGAAAGCCACCTGCAGACACTGCTCCCTCAGAGTGTGCTGGATCAACTCGGCCCCCAATTCCGCATGGCCCGCGACTACATAGACAATTTGGAAAACAATGGTCTGGCGCGCTGGGCGCACAAAGTTCGGGCGATCCCCAACGGCAAGTCCCTGCAACCCGCGCAGATCGCCCCATGCGTCTGGGATCAAACTTCCACTGCCCTGCTGGAGCGTAAACAGTTGCAGATCAGCTACCTAAGTCGTAGCAAGAGCGAACTGAAGCAACTGCTGATTCACCCCGCTGGCTTAGTTTCCCGCCACGCCATCAGCTACCTAATCGGCAGCGTCGAGGGATACGACGACCTTCGCCAATTCGCCCTGCACCGCATTCACCAGGCCGAGTGCCTGGAAGCCCCAGCCCAAGTCCGTGACGACTTCGAGATCGAGCGCTACATTCGCCAGGATCTCAACACAGATACGCCCATTGAGCAGGTGGAGCTGGTTGCCGACGTATCACCGCCGATCGCCTGGCTGCTCGGCGAGACGCCATTGAGCAGTAAGCAAAGTCTGAAGCCGCTACCCGATAGCGACTGGCAACGGCTGTGCGCAGTAGTACCAGATGATCGTGAAACGCTGTGGTGGGTGTTTGGGCTGGGGGAGAATGTGAAGGTGTTGGAGCCGAAGAACTGGGTACAGGTAATCAGAGAAAAAGCGGCCGCATTGGAGGCCTTATATACAGAGATAGAGCTTCCCTGAAGCTACAGATCTACTTCTCAGCTCGTATAAGAGCTATTTCTATTAAAGGATTACTAGCATGCTTGAAAGTCAAAAAGAGTTCGCCACTTATTTGAGAAAAATGGCGAGCCTGCTTAACGGGCAACCATTCTCATACGATCAAACATTGCTTGAAAAAGTGATGGAAACCGAGTTGGTGGTACCAGTGGTCGGGGCCTTCAGCGCCGGCAAGAGCTCGCTGTTGAATGCATTGATGGGCAAGGACATCCTGCCCGTGGGCATCGCTCCGGAAACCGAGCTGGCGACCGAGCTGCGCTATTCCTCCGAACCCTATCTGCTGGCAATAAAGCCGGACGGAGAACAAGAACGCCTGCCTATCGACGCCCTGGGTACGATCAACCGGCGTTCCAGCGAGTTTTCCCACCTGCGTCTGTACCTCAACAGCGAAGCATTGAAAGCCCTTGCACCGCTGGTTCTGGTCGACATGCCTGGGTTCGGTTCGTCGTTGGAAAACCACAACAAGGCAATTGCCTACTACCTACCTCGTGGCGTGCACTTCGTTGTCCTGACCAGCGTCGAGGATGGCAACATCACCCAATCGATGTTGCGCAAGCTCGACGAACTGAAAACCTACAACACTGACTTTACCTTCATGCTGAGCAAGTGCAACCTGCGCGCCCCCGATCAGGTGGAAGAAGTCCAAGCGTATGTCGACGACCAGTTGGGCGTGTATTTCGGCGATCAGTGCCGCAGCATCACCCTCGGCAACCGTGGCGGTGAAGAACTGAGCCGTGCTCTGGCTACCTTGCAACCCGATGCCCTATTCTCACGCCTGTTTATCGACATTCTCAAGGATCAGAGTTTCGACCTACTGTCGCAGATCAACCTGGCACTGAGCGTGCTGAAAAAGGACAAGACCGAAAGCGAGCAGGCCACACGCGCGCTCGAACAGGCCTTGGCCCAACTGCTGGAACAACGCAAGGATGTCGAGTCGGATCTTAAGGAGCGCTATTCGGGAAAAATGCTTGATCGCACCCTGCGCAACTTGGACAACGCGCTCAATGAATCGGTGGAAGAGCTGGCTGCCCTCGGCAACGGGAAAAACCCAAGCGCGCTCTCCAACGCCCTCTCCGAAATCATCCGTGGCAGCCTCGCCAACACCATCAAGTCTGAAGTCCAAGACATATCCACCAGCATGGTCGACCGGATTGCCGGCAACCTCGGCTCCACCAGTAGCCAGATGGCTGTGCTGGATATCGGGGGCAACTGGAACTACGAGCTGGCCGAAAAGGTCAAGCTGTCGCTGGAGCGCACCACTGAAATGCTCAGCGATTGGTCGGCACGTTTGAGCAACCACGCCAGCGAAAAGACTGACAAGGGTGGAAACGTCGCACTCTATCGCAGCCTGTCGACGGTGCTTGCGGTTACCACCAGCGTGGTCAACCCACTAGTGGAACTGGCCATAATCTTCCTTCCCGAGATCATCAGGATGTTCAACAGCCCCGACAACGAGCGCGAGAAACTTCGCCAGAAGCTGACCGCCGAGGTTTTCCCCAACATCAAGGCAGAACTGCGCGGAAAGATACCGGCGATCATCGACGAACAGCTCAATGCCATGCTGAAAAAAATCAGCGACGGCTTTGAAGAACAGATCACCCGGCAAAAACAGGTGATCGACTCGATCACTCAGGAAAAGCTCGAGCGTGAAGCAGAAATTGATGAAAAGACCGCCAATTTGGAACACCTCGCCAGCGCACTGAAAGCCGCTGCCAACGAACACCTGTACCGCTAGGGCTAACGGCGTCATGAACTATCAGAAACTCGTTGCCTTCAGCGAAGGCCTGCACGATCTGGCAAACAGCAACCAGGACCTGCTCGCCCAGGAAATCGCACAGTTCAGGCGGATGAATGGCATCGACGAGCCGCACCAGCTCGCCCAAGCCTGTCAGGACCTTCAGAATGAAAACCGACTGATGAACATCGGCATCGTCGGTAGAGTGAAGGCCGGCAAATCGTCCTTGCTTAATGCGCTGGTCTTCGATGGCGAGCCGATCCTGCCCAAGGCCGCTACCCCCATGACCGCCGCGCTCACCACCATTACCTGGGGAGAAGTGTTCCAAGCCAAGGTGGAGTTCTACGGTCCCGACGACATCAATTCGATCCGGTTCAAGGCCAGCCAGTTCGAAACAAGGCTGGCTGCGCGCAAGCTCGAATGCTTGGACGAACTGGTCAAGCGTCGTGGCAGCCAGACCAGTGGCGCGCCGGTAGACATGCAGCAACTCACGCTCATGGCCGAAAAGCGGGCACTCAGTGAGCTGCAACGCGAGGAAGGGCTGTTCGCGGCACACGATCAGCTCCAACGCATGGAGAAATCTGGCCTCGACGCGTCTACCCTGAACGCACACAGCGAAATCCAGGCCAGTACTCCCCAGGATCTGGCCGAGCGCTTGCATGACTACGTCGGTGCTAATGGGCGGTTCATGCCGTTCACCAAGACCGTACATGTGGCAATGCCACTCGAAGCGCTGCGAGATATCTGCATCATCGACACTCCCGGGATGAACGACCCGGTGCAGTCGCGCGAAGAGCGTACGGTCGAGCTGCTTAAGATCTGCGATGTGGTATTCATCGTCAGTCCGGCCGGCCAGTTCCTCAATGAGCAGGACCTCGAAGTCATGGGCCGTATCACACAGAAGGAAGGTGTTCAGGAGCTGGTGCTCGTCGCCAGCCAGATTGATACTCAGTTGTACGGCAGCGAGAAGCGCACACGCCTGAGTGATGCGGTTGACTCCATTCGACAGCAATTGTCGATCCGTGCGCAAAGCGCTCTGACCAACCTCAAGCTGAGCAGCCCGGAAGTCGGTGCGGTATTTGACAACCTGATCGCCTCAGTGCACCGCAACCTGCTGCACAGTTCCGGCTTGTGCCACAGCCTCAACCGACGTTTCGATCTGCCCGAGCGCTGGGACTCCAACGAACGAGTGACGTGGGAAAACCTTAGCACCGACTATCCGGATTACTTCACCCGCGATAACCGCGAACTGTCGTTGGGCAGTCTGGACAACCTGGCGAACATCGAGGAGATCAAGAGTGTCCTTGCCAAGGTTCGCGAGAAAAAAGCCGAGATTACTAGCAAGACGATCACCTGCATGCTGGAGCGCAAGCAGAAAAATCTGGAAGCGTTCAAGGCCCTGATCATCAACCTGGCGCGCAACCAGGTTATGCAAATCCGCAATGCCGATACCCAGCAACTGGATGAGCAGATGACCTTGCTGGAATCGAAAAGACTGCAGCTATCGCTGGAGCTGGATGTCAGTTTCAAGTACGCCATCGCGGATTACCGGCACAAGTTGCGCGACGACATGCGAAAGAAGGCCGCCGAGCTGCTGCATGAAACCGAAACAGGCATCTCGCAGGCACAGCACTCCTACAGCGAAACCATCACCGTCCAAAAATCAGGATTTGGTAACTGGCTTGCACGAAAAATTTGGGGAGGAGGAAGCGAGGAAAGAACGGTCGTTCGCACTAAAGTCATCAGTAGCCAGGTGGTCGGCAATATCAACGCCTTCATGAACCAAGTTCAGGATGAGCTGGATATCACGGTTGAGAAATCCCATCGCTGGCTGGATAAGAAACTGGGGGAAATTCTCACGTGCAAAATCCGCGAGGTACTCCAGAAGGACACCAATCCACAAATGATCAGTCAGGCGATCACATCGACCATCAACGCTCTTCCAGAGCCTGACTTTGCGCTAAACATCCCCTTGCCCGACAACCTGAAAAACCGGGGTACGCTGAGAGGCTACGAAGCCGAACGATTCAAGGACGACGCAGACGACTTCATCGGTTCGTTGGGTACCAAGATCAAGAGCAAGATCAGCGCGTTCATCAAGGAAGTGGAGACAAACACACCGTCCACTATCTCCGACGCCTTCGTCGACGAAATTCAGCGCCGGATCAATCAGCTCAAGGAGCAAGTCGACAACGCCGAGCAAACCATCGACAGACTCGAGCGCCTGGTACGCAAGGCCGAAGGTATTAACCTGTGACCACGCCACCACACCTCGACGAACAGGCATTGCCGACGCTCAAGGCGCTATCCCGTTTCTGGCAGTTCAAACGCAAGAAGCTGGCCGCCGACCTGCTGGGCTATCTGCACGACGCCCAGCAACAAATGGACGAGCTGTACGCCACCAATCAGCAGATCAGTGCCCAGCGTGCGCTGCAACAAGACGAAATTGCGCAGCTGCAGTCACGCAGTAACTCGCTTGCCGAACAGTTGCAGGCTGAAAGCATCAGGCTGACTTCCACAGCCAAAGCGCTTGACCTGGAAAAGGGTAAGTTGCACGAGGCTTTGCAAGCACTGACCCAGGCCAATACCCAGCTCCACGATGCGAGACTGCGCGAATCCCAAGCCCTCACCCGCATCGCTGAGCTTGAGCAACAGCTGACAGATCAGCAAACGCAGCTTGGCGAAAAAGCACAGTTCATAGACGAGCTTCAGCAGACTCTGACCGAAGTACTGCAACAGCTTGACGCGCTGCGCCTCGACAAGCGCCAACTGGCCGAGCAATGCACCGATCAGGCCACGCAGATCCAAACGCTGGAGGTCCGCAGCCAGGAACTCGCCTCGCAGCTGCAGGTGGAACAGGCCAACACTGCAATACTGGAAGAACGCAAGAGCCAGGCGCTGGCACAGATAACTGAACTCGAAGCATTTCTGGAGGATAACCGCAACCAGCTGTTATCCAAGGAACAGAGTGTCTGCCTGCTGGAAAGCATGACCGAGCAGCTCAAGGCCTCACACCAGCATCTGGAGAACAACTACGCCGAAATTAACAAACAGCACTTGTCCCTTACCGAAAAGTTTTCTCTGGTAAGTAGAGTGCTGGCCCAGCAACCACCCAGCAATCCCGGACTGGAGCGCTTTGCCGAGCTGATCAACAATGACTTCATCGACTTTGCCAATCGCGAGTCATCATTGGCCGATGAAGCCCAAGCGGTACTCAAGATGCAAGCGATTCTTGCCGAGATGCACATGCTCAACAATTTCCCGAGCATCGCCGGCAAGACCATCCTCAGCATTGCCGGTGGCTTCAGCAGTGGAAAATCGGCCTTCGTCAACAGCTTCATCAAAGACCCGAGTGTCGAACTGGCGACGGGGATCAACCCGGTAACCGTGATACCCAGCTACGTGGTGTGTTCCGAGGAGACTCAGATAAAGGGCTATTCCTACAATGGCGGCGCCCTGGATCTGGAACCGTCGCTGTATGCCTCCATGAGCCACGAGTACGTCCAGTCCTTCGGCTTCGATCTGCGGCGCATTCTACCGTTCATCAGCGTCAAGGTGCCGATGGATCCGGACCTGTTCGGCAATCTGTGCATCATCGACACGCCGGGCTACAACCCAGGCAACTCGGTAGGAGCGCAAGCCTCGGATCGTGTTACCGCTGCATCACTGATCAACCAGGCCTCAGCGATGATCTGGGTCATCGGTCTCGACCCGGCAGGTACCATCGATCAATCCGATATCGAATTCATTCAGTCCTCACCATTTCGCGATAAGTCGCTGTACATTGTGCTGAACAAGGCTGATGTGAAATCTGAAGAAGATATCCTGGAGATCATCGATCAGGTGGCCTTGGATCTGGAATTTGCGGGTATCGACTATGCAGGCATAAGCGCCTACTCCTCCACCCGCCGCAGGACTTACTCCAGCAGCGGCATCAGCCTCGATCAGTTCCTGCGTTCGATCAACCACAAGGTGGACGTGGTTGATAAGGTGAATCGCAAAATCAATGCAGTGTTCGATTCCTACAAAAAGGCCATCGAGACGGACATCGCGGAGCTGGAACAACGCCAGGACGAGTTAAATGCGTTCAAGCTCGATGCTCTGGAGATGGGAGGCACTGAGCTCTTTGACCGGATAGAAAAAGCATTTCCTCTATCGAAACAGATACTTGATACATCAGCGCAGAAAAAACTGGAGCGGGAATGTGAAGAACTGCGTCGCGCACTCAAGATCGCAGCTCAAAAAGCCTTGCTGGTCCAAGAGCCTTATAGCGAAACCATCAGCGCTAAAATAACGGGAATTGACAACTGGTTAGGGTTAGCCAAGCGACTATGGGGCGGTTGAAAAACACACCGAGCAACGCTGCCGTGTTACCGCCCGTCAAAGCCAGTTGGGCAGCACGCGTGCAACTGGCGAAGCGGAATTTCCAAGTGCTTTCGTCGATCTTAGTGCTCTGATGATCCCAGAAGTTCTGGAACACGTACGGGGTATCCAAATGCACTCGAATGCTGCCGGAAGAACCCTGCCAGACCAACGCATCGATGCGCTTACCCTCGCGCAGAGAGCAGAGCCTTCAAGAAAAGCCTTGATGATCTCTTGCTCAGACAGCCGCTGGAGTTAGTCGATCTCGGCCGCCTGCTCAGCGCGGTCAAGCCAGCTTAGGGCACGATGGTCATACAGCCCCAGATCGGGCTGTTGGGCAGCCCCTAGCGCTGACGTTGCTTCAATGGCTCACTCCTTGAATGAGCTCCGCCCCCAACAGAGCATCACCGTATCGCAGTATCGCGACACAATCTGTCGCGCTACGCAGGCACAGTCTCTTCAAGCACAACGGAGAGACCATACATGCCAATACCACCCCCGCCGCACACCACCATATGCCCAAACTGCGGCTGGCAGCGCACCAGCATTCCAGCCAGCGACGTCCTCCGACTGAATGTCGATTGGTTCTGCCGCTGCCCCCACTGCCAGCATACCGAGTTGGAGTCACGCCCGGCCAGCCGCGCGGAAATCATGCGAGAGCGGCTGGCACAGTTCTTTCGCTAGCCACGGACCAGAACTACATGACAGGGAAAATCATCATGCACAAAACCAAAATGCTGCTGCTCTGCAGCCTGCTTACCTGCACCAGCGCCCAGGCCGGCACCTATGAATGGACGCCCGGCTGGGGTATGGGCGTCAGTGAACATCTGGTGGACGACGGTAACGGCAACGAGTTGATCATCTCCTGCCCGGACTACGAGGAAGATGGCTATGTCCGCGCCTACGCCAGCATCGGTGGCCGGCAGTACAGCTCCGAAGAGGGCAGCGGCTTCGACGTGATCGTCGACGGAGAGACCTACAACAACCCCTTCTTCACCGACTGCCGAGTGTGCGGGGCCAACTTCCCCAGTTTCTGGGAGGCCCTGCGCCAGGCCGACCACCTGAAGCTCATGGCGGACGGCAAGACCATCAATCTGCCCACCAAAAACATCTCCAGCGTACTCCAGCCGCTGGGCAGCCCGGAAAACAGCTGCCGCTCGGCCTGGTAGGGCAGCCAGGGCGACGCAATCTGTCGCCCCAGGCTGTCACTCTGCATCACGCAATCAATCGAATCGAGGAGTGAGTCGATGTCCGATGCTCAAAGCAGTACGAATCAGTGGTTCTATGAGGAAAAAGGTGAACGCAAGGGCGGCGTGAGCGAACAGGAGATGATCGAGCTGATTCGCGCAGGCCGCCTCGGCTATGGTAGTTCCGTGTGGGCGCATGGCTTTACCGAGTGGTCGAAGCTGGAAAACACCCCGCTGCGGCAACACCTGCAGCACACCCCGCCACCGCTGGTTGGCAGCCAGGTGAACAACACCCTGGTCTGGGTGCTCGCTTTCGCGCCCATCATCGGCTACTTGATGGAATGGTTCGTCGCAGGCGCCATCAATGGCAGCGAGGCAGCAGCGGCGCGAGCGATGGAAAACGCCAGCTACTGGTACATCACGCTAGCGCTCAATCTGCTGCTGTCCTTCTTTGACGAGAAGCGATTACAAAAGGCAGGACACAATACCAGTCGCTTTAAGGGCTGGGTCTGGCTAGTGCCTGTTTACCTTTATCAACGCGCCCAAAACCTGCAGCAGAACCTGGCCTACTTCATCGTCTGGCTGGTGTGTTTTGCACTGGTTTTGCTGGCCTGAAGGAGCCCACAACATGCTCAAGAATCTTCTTGCCACCATAGGTCTAGCAGTAGTGGTCAAGGTCGCCTTTGAACACTATCGAGAGTTCCAGGAGCTTAAGCGCGAAAAACAGGGCTGTAGGGAGCCGACGATCTGAATCGCCGAAGATTTACACCGCCCCACTAGCACGTGCCGTTAATTGGCAGTGTCGACATTGGCAAATGCTGAGTGAGGTTCATCTGATTGAGACGAACCTCATCCTTCTCCGCAGGCTGACGCTAACGGATCACCCTACGTCTGCTTCTAGAGCCTCCACCAGGGCTTCCAATGCAGACTCCAAACGGGATGCCTCCCACGGGTCAGAGGGGCACTGTTTCCGAGCGTTAACTTTTTGTACAAAGCGCAGCAGAGCTTCGGCGTCTGCGTTTGGCATCTCCAGAATGACCGAACTCATCCCCACATCACTCCATTAAGCGCAACTGTAAGCGCAACTTTAGTGGCCTGAAAGCTCTGCTGCGGGCAGGCAGAAGCCTTGATATTGTGTGACCATCATCACATGGAGCGATCACATGCACTACCAGGCCTTGAAGGAACGCCACCGCCAAGAACGCGATAAGCAACATCCCAATCTCAGTCTGCGACTGCATCGAGCGCTGAGTTGGCTTAACCGGGCAGAACAAGCCGACGATACTGACGGCAGATTCATTTTTCTGTGGATCGCATTCAATGCAGCCTACGCCACCGATATCGACGAGCAGCAGCGGCTATCGGAACAGGAAACCTTCAAAGCCTTTCTCGAAAAGCTTTGCTCACTTGATAGCACCAACAGCATCGAGAAGCTCGTCTGGTCGGAGTTCCCCGGCAGCATCCGGGTGCTGCTGGACAACCAGTATGTCTTCCAAAGCTTCTGGGATCATCAAAGCGGAAAAATCAGCGAAGAACAGTGGAAAGATCGTTTTGCCAGTGGGAAAAAAGCAGCAGCTTTGGCGCTGGCCAACCGCAACACACCAGCAGTACTCGGTGTGATGTTCAATCGGATCTACACCCTTCGGAACCAGCTCATTCATGGCGGAGCAACCTGGAATGGCCGGGTGAACAGGGATCAGCTACGAGACTGCTGCAACCTGCTGGGCAAACTGGTGCCATTGATCATCCAGATCATGCTGGACAACCCAGACACCTTATGGGGCGATGCCAACTACCCAGTGGTTGGCTGAGAATGGACATCGGTTCATCTTGAATAGACGAAACCTGTCCACACTCAGGGGCAGCTATCGGCCAAAAGCGGCCTGTCGCGAAGGGCAGGTTTCAGCTAAAAGTAGATAAGGGCGCGTTAGCGGAGCTCGTTTTTTTGTCCTGACGAAGTGGTAGATGGGCGAATCGGCGAGACCGAAACTCATATCGCAGGATATGAGCGCCAAGCCCCGCCCATCAGATACCGAGGGTTTGGTGGTTTGAACGATCTATCCGGATAGCTCCGGTTTGGCACCAGGTTTTTGCTCGTCGGAGTTTTGCGCGCTGGAAGACGCCTCGATAGACGATGGGTTTTCCTCATCCAGCTGGCAAATCGTGCAGTTCTGGCTATCTGGATGATTAGTTTCGACATAGCGAACGCGGCGGCTTCCCGATTGCCGGTTTGCGCTCACGCGGAAACGGGGTCGATCAGGGGTCTTCATATTCAATCCCTCACGTAGCGAAATGGATGCTTGGTAACGTCACCTGGAGGCTGCGAACGGTGAATCATTTAGCGTGACTCTCCGGGCCTCACGGGGGCTGGCATGACGTGCTCAACCCTGAGGACTGTGCTCAACCTGTTCGCAATAGCGACGGAAATTATCCGTCAGGTCGGGTGGGCAGACGCCGCACTGGCGATTCCCCGGCACGGCATGATCGATGAACGCGGGATAGGGCAAATTCAGTTCCGCCATGATCTCGCGGAAGCGCTCCAACGTTATCGCTTCACCGAGTCGGGGGTTGCGCTGCTTTTCCTGTGCGATGGTCGAGACTCGCCGACCGCTGTAGTCATGGCCGGGATAGACCAGGGTGTCGTCTGGCAGCGTGAACAGCTTGTTTCTAACGCTGTGAAACAGGTCGTCGGCGCTGCCGTTCTGAAAGTCAGTCCTACCGCAGCCGTCGATGAGCAATGCATCACCGCTGAACAAGCGATCAGCGAGGAGATAGGCAAAGTGCCCGTCTGTGTGCCCGGGGGTATGCAAGGGTGTGAACTGCAGGCTGCCGACGATGAAAGGGACACCTTCTTCGATGCCCACATCCGTGCAGGGCAACTTGTCGATAGCCGGCCCCGCGATACGGCAGCCGGTCTGCTTCTTCAGCTCCAGCGCGGCGGTGATGTGGTCGGCATGTATGTGGGTATCCAAGGTGAACGCCAGCTGCAGGTCCAGCCTGGCCAGCTCGGCCAGGTCGCGGTCCGTTGCGGAAATGACCGGGTCGATGAGCACGGCCTGGCCGGTGTCCTCGCACCCGAGTACGTAGGTATAAGTGGACGACACGGGCTCGAATAGCTGGCGAAATATCATGATGGTCTCGGCTAGTGGTGAGTGTTCAGCGGTGCCTGTTCCAGCGCACTGAGCAGTGCATACTTTTCCTGATCGATCTCGCCCCGCGTGCGGATACCCAGCCGGCGCAAGATCGCCAGCGGCGGGCACCAGCCCTGCAAGCCGTGTTGCAGAAGAAACGGCAGCACGACGCCAGGCAGCAGAAACCACTTTCGGTTTGCTGTCAGGCCAAGTAGCAAGCCAGACAGCGCGAGCGAGGAGGCATTGACCTCAAGCACGCGCTCCACGTCCCACTCGCGATCCAGGGCGTCGATACGCTGAAGGATTGCGCTTCGTCCCATCCCGCTGAATCGACGAATGTTCTCGTCCGTTTGCCGATCGATTTCCTGATTCACAGGTTGGGACGTTGAGCGGCGAACCCGGTCCGCCTGGTCATGATTGGACTGTTTTGCTGTATCGATGACATGTTGATCTCCTGGTTCGCGCCGGCGGGGTGGGCGCGGCGAGGTGAAAAGTCACAGCGATGCCGCATATTTTTAGGACGAGTGCGGGACGTCGAGTTCCGACCGGGCGTCCGCTGTAGCGTCTATACGATCTATTGAAATATATATCGATAAATCGTATTGTCAAATCCACCTGACCCACCTGAACAAAATGGCCCACATGGCAGATCTCGATATCGAAACGCTTCGTCGCAGTGCTGCGGACGCCTGCGGCTTGCTGAAAGTGCTCGGCAACCCTGACCGCCTGCTATTGCTCTGCCAGCTGACCCAGGGTGAGCACTGCGTGGGTGACCTCGCCAATGCGACGGGCATTGTGCAGCCGACCCTGTCGCAGCAGCTCACGGTGCTGCGCCATAACGGCTTGGTCAGCACCCGACGCGAGGGCAAGCAAGTGCATTACAGCATCGCCAGCCCTCAAGCGATGGAGGTCATGCAGGTGCTCTACCGGCTTTACTGTCAGCATCCCGAACGCGAGGAACCCTCGACATGACGATTGACTGGGTACATTTCACACCGTGGTCCTCGCTCGCCGGGGGCGCGCTGATCGGTCTTGCTGCGACCTTGTTTATTCTGTTGAGCGGGAGAATCGCGGGCATCAGCGGCGTGATCGGCGGGTTGCTGCGGCCAGGCAAAGGCGATGTGCTCTGGCGTGTTGCATTCATTGCCGGGCTGGTGATCGCGCCGGTGCTGTTTCAGGCCGCGTTCGAGCAACCAGACATCGACGTAGAGGCGAGCACCCTGACGCTGATCGCGGCTGGTGTGTTGGTCGGGATCGGCACGCGGTATGGCTCCGGTTGTACGAGCGGGCATGGCGTCTGCGGGTTGTCGCGACGGTCGCCGCGCTCGCTGGTCGCGACGGCCGTCTTCATGGCCAGCGGCTTTCTAACCGTATTCGTCATCCGCCACCTGCTGGGCTGAGGAGTTGCCATGAAATTACTGAGCGCCTTTATAGCGGGGCTGGTTTTCGGCCTCGGCCTGATCCTGTCAGGGATGGCCGATCCGTCCAAGGTGATCGCCTTTCTCGATCTGGCCGGGCCGTGGGACCCCTCGCTCGCGTTCGTTATGGGCGGTGCGATTGCGGTCGGCAGTGTCGGGTTCTATTTCGCCTCCAAACGGTCCCGGGCGGTGCTGGGAGATGTCATGCGGATGCCCACCGCCACCCGGATCGATCGACCTCTTGTACTGGGCAGCCTGGCATTCGGAGCAGGATGGGGGCTGGCTGGCTACTGTCCGGGTCCGGCGGTCGCGACGCTTTTGAGTGGTCGGAGCGAACCGCTGATCTTTGTCCTTGCCATGTTGGCGGGTATGGCGCTCTACGAGATGCAGACACGCTTTTCAGGGAAGCCGCAGTGAATGGTTGAGATCGGGCTCGGGCTATTGGTCGGCCTCGTCCTGGCGCTGACCGGTGCGGGCGGCGGCATTCTCACCGTCCCGTTTCTGATCTTCGTGGTCGGGCTCGAGCTGCATCAGGCCGCGCCCATCGGGTTGATGGCGGTCGGGCTTGCCGCATGGGTTGGCGCGGTGATTGGCCTACGGGACGGCATCGTCCGGTACAAGGCGGCGGCCCTGATGGCCTGCTGTGGCGTGCTGCTCGCGCCCGTCGGTGTCTGGGCGGCCGCGCGGGTGGCGCACGATGTACTCGCCGTGGTGTTTGCGCTGGTGATGTTCTGGGTCGCCTTCAGGGCATTCAGGCGTCCGCCGAGCGATGATTCGATCCCGAGAGCCGTGCCCTGTTGGCTGAACCCGCAAACCGGCCGCTTTCACTGGACCTCACGTTGTGCAGCGAGCGTCGCCGCGTCCGGTACCCTGGCGGGTTTTCTCTCCGGCTTGCTGGGGGTCGGCGGCGGGTTCGTGCTGGCGCCGGCGCTCAGTCGCTTCAGTGATCTGCCGATGCGTTCGATTGCCGCCACGTCGTTAGCGGTCATCGGCCTGGTGTCGGTCAGCGGCGTGTTGTCCGCCGCGCTGACGGGTGGCATTCAGTGGGCAGTGGCGCTGCCGTTTTCGGCCGGTGCGGTGCTGGGGATGTTCGCCGGCCGCACGGTTTCATCTCGCCTGGACGGGCGCGTGCTGCAGCGAGGCTTCGGGTTGGTAGCGGCTGTTGCCGCGTCGGCATTGCTGCTTCAAGTCGCCCACGCTTGATTGATGGCTCAGTCGAGAAAACCCGAGATAAGTACCACGCCAATGACGGCGTGAACCTTTACGGGGAAATCGTAAACGGCAAGATGCTAGGGAAGGGGATCTGAGAAGCAGGCAGCCGCTAGTTTCCTCACATTGCGTTGACAGTCCGCTTGTGGCCGGTTGCTGCCTGATGCAACAGGCGGAAAACGGCCAGAAACAGACCTTCAAGCACTACCTTGAGTTATCAAGAGGTACGTTCCTGAAGCTGAAAGGCCCTCGGATGTGGACCTTTTCATTGCTGCTGATTACTTGCTGAGCGCCAGTAAACGCTCAACCCCTACAGGTTCCTCCGCCATGAGCGGAATGACTGCATAGCGCTGCGCATGCTCGGTCGCGACACGCTTGATGTCCTTCAGCTCATTGACTGCCCGCTTATGCAGAAGCGGGGATTCAGTCTTGGCGGCTGCCACACTGTTGTTGATCACCCATGCCCAAGGCTCAATGCCTGCACGACGCAGATCCGCCTGCAAGCCAGCGGCCTCCAGCACGGGAGTGGTTTCAGCCAGGGTCACTAGCAGCACCTTGGTCTGCCTGGGATCCTGAAGCTGCATCATCGGCGTGGTAAAACGCATGTTGCTGCCCGACATCTGCCGGGTGATGTCGCGGTGATAAGCGCCCGTGGCATCCAGCAGCAGCAAGGTGTGGCCGGTTGGGGCTGTGTCCATCACCACGAACTTCTTTCCGCCTTCACGGATGATTCGCGAGAATGCCTGGAACACCGCGATCTCCTCGGTGCAGGGTGAGCGCAGATCCTCGGCAAGCAGTGCCCGAGCCTCATCATCAAGATCTGCCCCCTTGGTTGCCATGACGTGATCCCGATAACGCTGGGTCTCCACCTGCGGGTCGATTCGGCTCAGCGTCAGGTGCTCAAGTGTTCCTTCCAGTGTCTCTGCAAGGTGGGCGGCAGGATCAGAGGTGGTCAGGTGCACAGGCAGTCCACGCCTGGCCAATTCAACCGCAACCGCTGCGGCCAGTGTGGTTTTCCCGACACCGCCTTTACCCATCACCATGATCAGGCCATGACCATCGGCGGCGATCTCGTCGACCAGGGACTTGAGTCGTGGCGCGTTCAGTTCAACCGGCGCACTGGCAGATGTCTGCGTGCCCTCATCTGAGCCCTCAACCAGAAGCTGTCGCAGGGCATCCAGCCCCACCAGGTTGAAGGCTTTCAACGGCAACAGATCGAGCGGCAGTGCTCGTAGCGCGGGAGGCATGGCGGCGACTGCTGCCTGTTCGCGCTTGTAGACCGCGGCAGCCAATTCATCCTTCTGTGCTTCGCTCTCTGGCAAAACCCCGTTAATCACAAGGTACTGCTCTTGCAATCCAATGGCTGCCAGCTCCTCACGGGTGCGTGCCGCCTCGCGCAGCGTGGCAGCCTGCGCTCTGGCGACCAGAACCAGACGGGTTTTGGAAGGATCAGACAGTGCCTCTACAGCCTCGTGATACTGGTCTCTCTGTTTATCTAGGCCAGCGAGCGGGCCAAGGCAGGAGGCATTACCTTGGCCGGCTTCCAGGAAGCCGCTCCAGGCACCCGGCAGTTGCAGTAGCCGAATCGTGTGGCCGGTCGGCGCCGTGTCAAAAATGATGTGATCGAAACGGGCTTTCAGCTCATCGCTGACCAGTAGCGAGGTGAACTCATCAAAGGCAGCAATCTCGGTCGTGCAGGCCCCCGACAACTGCTCTTCCATGCCTTTGACTACGTCCTCAGGCATGACGCCTTTAGCAGGCCCGACAATGCGATCCCGATAAGCCTGGGCGGCACCCTGTGGATCGATCTCCAGGGCCGACAGGTTTTCCACGGCGGGCACGGCAGTAATGTGATTGCCGATCCGCAGGCCGAATACCTGACCCACATTGGAGGCCGGATCGGTACTCACCAGCAGCACTCGCTTGCCCTTACGGGACAGCTCCAGGGCCGTCGCGCAGGCAATGGACGTCTTTCCGACCCCGCCCTTGCCGGTGAAAAACAGGAAGCGCGGTGCATTGTCGATAAAGCGCATGCTGACCCCTTAACGGTGGTTGAGGCTGGTCTCGTACCAATTGCGGGTGTTGTTGACCATACGTACCAGCCAGAGCATCACCGGCACTTCGATCAGCACACCGACCACTGTTGCCAGAGCGGCACCCGAGTTGAAGCCATACAAGACAATCGCCACGGCCACAGCCAGCTCGAAGAAGTTCGAGGCGCCGATCATGGTGGCCGGGCCTGCCACGTCATGGCGCACTTTCAGTGCATGGCAAAGCCAGTAACCCAGAGCTGCGATGAACAGAGTTTGCACCAGCAGAGGAATGGCGATGATGCCGATGACCAGGGGCTGCTCGACAATCGACTCTCCCTGGAAGGAGAACAGCAGCACTAGGGTCGCCAGCAAAGCCAGAATGGAGAACGGCGAGATCCTGGCCAGTGCTTTCTGAAAGTTCGCCTCACCACGTCTCATCAAACGAGCTCGCAAAAACTGAGCAATGGCCAGCGGGATGACGATGTACATCACCACGGAAAGCAGCAGGGTGTCCCAAGGAACAGGAATTGATGAAACCCCGAGTAGCAGGGCCACGATGGGCGCAAAGGCAAACACCATGACCAGATCGTTGAGGGCGACCTGGGTCAGGGTGAAGTTGGCATTACCCTTACACAAATTGCTCCAGACGAACACCATAGCTGTACAGGGTGCCGCACCGAGCAGAATCAGCCCGGCCATGTAGCTATCCAGCTCCTCAGCAGGCAGCCAGGGTGCAAACACCTGCTTGATGAAGAACCAGCCAATCAGCGCCATGGAAAAGGGCTTGACCGCCCAGTTGACGAACAGGGTGACGAACATGCCGTTCTTCTGTTGGCGCACTTCACTGATTGCGCTGAAGTCGATCTTCATCAGCATCGGGATGATCATCACCCAGATCAGCAGACCGACCGGGATATTGACCTTGGCGACTTCCAGGGCGCCTACGGCCTGGGCCGCTTGCGGAACAACCAGGCCAAGGATGGTGCCCGCCACGATGCACAGGAACACCCACAGGGTCAGGTAACGCTCAAAGACACCTAATGGAGCCCCGGATGCCTGTTTCAGGGCGACTTCACACGCGTTTGTCATCTTGGCTGCCTATCCTCGTTCGCCTGCGCTCACTGAGCTGAATATTCACTTTGCCATATATTCGGTAAAAGTAATATATTGGCTCTTATGCATCTTTGATAGGGATCGGCATGGGCCAGATAAAGCCAAATAAAGCCCCCGATGGCAGCCACCTCATATCGCCAATCGAGGTATTCAAATGCCTGTCCGATGAGACGCGGGCGCGCATTGTTTTTCTGGTGACTCACGAGCAGGAGCTGTGTGTCTGTGAGCTGACCTCGGCACTGGAAGCGGCACAGCCGAAGATCTCCCGGCACCTGGCCATGCTGCGCAGTTGCGGTCTGCTGGAGGATCGTCGCCAGGGGCAATGGGTTTACTACCGCTTGCACCCGCAGTTGCCGGAATGGGTGAGCGAGATCCTGAAAAACACCCTGGACAGCAATGCCGAGTGGTTGCGTCAGGACATTCAGCGCCTCCGGCAAATGCGGGATCGCCTCGGGAGCAAGCCTGTCTGCGATTAAGCGCAGCGCTCAAGGCGAAAACGATGCACTCAAGGCCATGCCGAAGAGCAGTGGCCAGCTGTAGCCCAATAGGTAATGACCCATGATCGACAACCTGCCCAATGTCGCCGGTGAGCTGTTTGATCGCTCCATCCCGGCAAGGCTGAATCTCGCCGAGGGCGAGCACAAGCCACGCATTCTGCTGCTCTATGGCTCCAATCGTGAGCGCTCCTACAGCCGGCTGCTGACCGAGGAAGCAGCCCGCTTGCTGGAAGCCTTCGGTGCGGAAAGCAGGATTTTCAATCCTTCCGGCCTGCCCATGCCGGACGATGCCGACAGCAGCCATCCCAAGGTCAAGGAGCTCATCGACCTGGTGCTCTGGTCTGAAGGCCAGGTGTGGTGTTCACCCGAGCGCCACGGCGCCATGACCGGCGTTTTCAAATCGCAGATCGATTGGATACCGCTGAGCATGGGGGCCATCCGCCCCAGTCAGGGCAAGACTCTGGCCGTGATGCAGGTTTGTGGCGGTTCGCAATCCTTTAACGCGGTTAACCAGATGCGTGTGCTGGGGCGCTGGATGCGTATGTTCACCATCCCAAACCAGTCTTCGGTGCCCAAGGCCTACCTCGAATTCGACGAGGCCGGACGCATGAAACCCTCCAGCTACTACGACCGAGTGGTGGACGTCATGGAGGAGCTGGTCAAGTTCACCCTGCTGCTGCGGGGTCACGGCAACTACCTGGTTGACCGCTACTCGGAGCGTAAAGAGTCCGCTGAAGAGCTCGCCAAGCGCGTCAACCAACGCGACATCTAACTCAATTTTCTCTAGGGCACCGGAGCACCACATGCGCGTTCTCTTTATGTGTACAGCCAACAGCTGCCGCAGCATCCTTTCCGAGGCGATGTTCAATCATCTGGCCCCTGATGGCTTCGAAGCGGTCAGCGCTGGAAGCTTTCCCAAAGGGCAGGTTCTGCCGCGCAGCCTGACGACCCTGCAACAAGCCGGCATTTCCACCGAAGGGCTGAGCAGCAAGGGGAACGACGCGTTCGAAAGCAATCCTCCGGATATCGTCATTACTGTTTGCGACAAGGCTGCCGGCGAGGCCTGTCCGGTCTACTTTGGCCCGGCGTTGAAGGCCCATTGGGGATTGGAGGATCCCTCGGACGTGCAGGGTACCGATAGCGAAGTGGATGCTGCCTTTCGCTGCACCCTGGCGCGGATCGAGAGGCGTTGCCGTGCGTTCCTCGCCTTGCCCTTCGAACAGCTGAGCCGCGATGAACTCAAGCGCGAGCTCGACAGAATTGGCACGATGTAAACTTCAGGCCGTAATACCACTAGCACGACTGTCCGCTATTGGCCGGTAGCGGACCATCTGGAGTGGGCTTTGGGTTCGTTGGTCATGGACACACCAATGTCCATAACACCGTCACACGAGGCCTGGGGCCTGCTCCCAACCTAGCAGTGGCGCAGATCGGCGGGAACTGCGCCACATACGCTGCCCCAAATGGCGCAGTTCATTAAACTGCGCCAAGTCATCAACGCTCGCGAACGCTGCGATGCTGCTGGCTCGAACTCAAAAAACAACAGCTACTCAAACAGTCGATTCCACTCTCGGTTCACCAGTGATCGACAGATAACTGGTGAACCTCCGAAGCACCGATGCGAGACAGTCTTCATTTGTGCCTCTGCCACGTATGAAATCTCTTCTCCGTCCTGATTGAGAAGTACGCCTCCAGCACCTTTTAGCAATGCGTGTCCTGCTACCACATCATGTGCGGAAACCTGGACAAGTGACACACCAGCAACCCCATCACCTGCAGCTACACGAGCTAACCGGTAGGCAATGCTTGGCATCGCGACAAATCTACCCGGAGCACACAATTCAGAATTTAGCTCTGGCTTCATCCTGGCAGCAGTACTGACCATTACTTGACTGTCTGAACTCCACTCCAGTTTTGACAGATGCCCGTCAACCGGTTCGCCATTACGCAGCACCGATGGCATGCCTTTAGCCCAGGCGATGCAGTCAGCTGGGCACCCTTCTAGCACAGGCGCATACACCACACCGAGAACAGGCTGAGCATTTTCAAGTAGTCCTACCGAAATGGCAGAGCCCTTGAACCCCTTCAAAAAGTCAGCAGTCCCATCGTTAGGATCGACCACCCAGCAGAACGGGGCACCGGTCAGCGAATATCCTGTTTCCTCGCCCCAGAAATCCCCATCCAATAGGTCAAGCAGGCAAGGCCGCAATAGAGCCTCGATTTCTACATCAACATCCGCTTTATCACCTGCACCACGAGGTCCCTCAGGACGCTGCCACTCTGCGACTAGAAGCTCGCCAGCCCTAGTGACCGCCTGGATGACCCCGGAGAGCACCGATGAATAATCCATTTGCTTTCTCCAGCGCTCATCCAGCCTCAAGAACCAGCATGCAGCCGCTCAACGCGGAGTCTTCGGCACAATGCCGACCTGCATGCCAAAGGGATTAAACACACTGTTCAACGTCTGAACCGTCGGGTTGCTCTCATCCAGTTCAAGCTGTCGCAAGGCACGCAATGACAGTTTGCACATCTGTGCAAATCTGGCCTGCTGCAAGCCAGTCACGTCCTTGCGCAGGCGTCGCACTGCTCCTCCAATCGTGATCTCGCCGCTAGCCAACTGCTGCTGCAGCTCATTCAAAATGCGATTGCGCTCAAGAATGTCCATTTAGACCAACCCCCACTGAAGCATCCGCTGCCGGAGATTTCTCAGCGCTATACGCGGGTGACTCATGGTTGAGTCGGGAAGCCCTTGTGCGCTCAGCAAGTCAGGTAGCGCGAGGAAGTCCTGAGCTGCCAACCGCAATCGCTGGTACAGCTCATCGGCATTAACCCACCCCGCGACCTCATCACAGGCCCTTTTCCAGTTAACCTCTCCAGCAAGCTCGATGTGCTTTGGCCACTTCGTCGTACGCGTAACACCCTCCTCGTCCATGACCATAGGAGCCAGGTCGTAGATTGGCGCCAACCGAACCCCCTGCTCGGAGCGGAGAATCGCGGTGTTACGTCCGTGGTTGTCTGAATTTCCGAGGATCTGGTTCAGCAGATCACGCCGCATGTATTCAAACACCAGATCACCGACCTGCTGTTCCTGCCCAACAGCTCGCCATAGCTCGACCAGCTTCCCCAGTACTTGCGTGTGCAGCATGTAACTACCCGCCTCGGTTACGCCACATAGCGAGTACATGGACTCAACGGCAGTTCGGCAAACCCCTGTGGAGCTAATCTCCCGATCAAAGCGATGCATCCAGAGACTGGGCTTATTGCCCTCCTCCAATGCCAGCCCTTCAGCTGCAACCGTATCCATTCCGAGCTGCTGGACGGCACGATAGAAGCAATACTCGCTGCGCAGGATGTCCTGATCTATCTGACTGGCTTTGTTGCGCGCAAACTTCACAAACCAGTGCTGGGCTGCGTCTGCATCTGGCAGCACGGCATCTGGATGTAAGGCACCCTGCCGATCTTCAGTAAGCAACAGTTTGGGGGCCTCACCACCAGCTCCTGTCGCCCCGCCAATGGCTGCGCCCTGCTCATACGCGTACTCAAGGAATCGCGAGTCCCGGCTAATAACCTCATCGCGTGTGAAACCCAACACTGGACTGCCCGCAATTGCCTCGACAGACTCCTTGATACGCAGATTGCCAATTGGCGCAGGTGTGCATCGCCCAAGAAGGTAGAGATCAAGATTGAGACCCTCGGGCCGCTCGCCGCCCAAACGCTTCAGTAGAAAGCGTCTTGCTGCACCTGATGGCAGGATGTCGAAGAGAAACGCAGGCGCCTTCTTATCTCGCCAAGAATCCCATCCGAGAGGGTAAGCTGCACTGACAGCCGCATTCAGCCGAGTGCCTACAGACTCCAAGGAGTCAACCAGATAGCCCTGTTGGTAGCCATAAGCACAAGCACCCTCCAGCCCTTCCTCGGGCTGCTCGAAACGGAGCTCCATGGCATTGCGCCACTGGCCATCCCTATAAACCTGCAGAGTAAGATTGTGCATACCAGTCACCGGTACTTTAATGCCCAAACAGTAGACGCACACGCACAAAAAGGCAATTTAATGCCTAAAAAATCGTCTTAGCCACAGAATAAGGCATTAAAGTGCCTCAACCTCAGGAACTAGCTCCCGCTTCGGAGGGCGCTGCTCGTGTTCAACTCCCCATCAAGGATTTGAACCCGCGCCCAGCCAAATTGCCCAACTGCAACACTTACACTGGGTCTATTTGGATGCGCTCTTGACGGAAGGCTCAAGGTTCCTATACTGCAGATCGACTGAGTGAAATCCTACAAATCAGTTTTCCGAGGCCAAGCGCCTGAAACGCTGATTTGAGCTGGGTATTTGTGTCTTTGGATTCAAATCCCCCCGGCTCCACCAAACGCAAACGATAAGCCCCTGATTTTCCTAGTGAATTTCAGGGGCTTTTTCTTTGCCCAGTTCCTTGCCTGCTCCTCCAGCGCCGGGCCTTTCCTGTTGCCGGCTCGCCTTGCTGCTCCCTCCCCTACCGTGACCGGCACCCGGCGAGCTTCGCCAGCCCGCCCTTTTGGCTGCGGACGCGTGGAATGATATTTCCCGAATCTGTTAATGAGACCGTTCGATTCCGCCGCCAACAAGGTTCTGGAACGCTGGCAGGAAAACATTCATGGATTCAGGTTCGAAACTCCCCGCCCAAGAAAACGAGCCTCCGAGAAACCGACGCATACTTTTCGTCAAGCACAGAAAAAGAATTTGAGCTAGACACTCACTACTAGGGTAAGCAGGCGTCTTATATCCCTGGAAAGCGAAACCTAAAACAGAGATTCCAAAACACGATAAACCGGCCTCCACAGACGCTCGAAGGACAAGAAAAATGAAAAAGGAACCGAAAGGAGCAAAAAACAGGATAGTCATCGCCAAAGATGAGAAGAACGTTCTGACCTGCACCAGCGAAGGGTTCGAATATACGCCAGACATCGTCAAGAACGTCTACGGGAAGAGCAGCCGACCCGCACTGGAAGACTGGTTCCTGACGGAACTTGATTTCTTTCGCAGGTATTACCCTGGATACGAGATTTTCACCCTCGGCTCCAGTTGTGTCTTCGGCGAAAAGTTCGTGAACTACCTGACCATCTGCGAATTCGACATAGACAGTACCTACGCCTTCGACTGTCTCAAGAAGGCCCTGAGGGAGTCCGACCAGGCCATTCGGCGGAAACTCTCCGCCATGTGGAAATGGGACATAGCCGCCAGGAAGGACTGGAGCATCGTCTTCATGGTTGGGCACATGGACTTCGCCTACTTCCTCCAGCACAGGAAGGAGTTCCAGGGGGATGCCCATAAGCGCTTCATGAGTACATTCACCACGGCGGAGACGAAAATCACCTCTCGCGACTACAAGGTCATGCATGACGGCGCGATCCTGCCCTTCGACGAAACGGCCCTGTCGCCGGAAGACAGGTTCATTTTCGAGAACTATCAAAAGATAAAGTTCGAAACCACGCCACTATGAAGTTAACGGACAAAAGCGAAAGGCGCCCGGCCGGACGCCTTTCGCCAATAAACTCCAGCCACTCGCCAGTTTGTTTTAAGCACTTCTACGAAGTCCAGGAGTTCCGACTCCTGGCCGACTCTTCCAGAGCCCCGCAATAAAACTACAAATCAAAAACATCCTCAGACTGGACGCTTGAAAAAACACCGTTGGCAACGTTTCAATTCCCACCATGTCTTCCGCATGGATCAGTGGGAAAACTCATGTCACTACAGTCTGAAATGCTCGTGGAGCAGAAAGTTTCCAACGCCCAGAAATCCACAGGCACCGCCTATCTTCTGTGGTTCTTCCTGGGCGGTTTCGGCGCACACCGCTTCTACCTGGGGAAAACCGGCACGGCGGTTACCCAACTGATCATCACGCTGATCGGTTGTTTCACCCTGTTCCCCCTGATCATTACCGGCATCTGGTGGATCGTCGATGCCTTCCTGATTCCCGGCATCATCCAGGGCCATACGGAGCAGACCCGCCGCGACGCCCGGCTGGAAGTTGCTGCGCTGCAGGTAGCCGGCGCTTCCGCGTCGCACCCTCAAGACTGACCGGCGCACCTCGCTACGGTCCTCGGCGGGCCGGAGAAGAAATCAATGCCGGGAGGTGGGACAAGGAGAAGTCCCCTTCTGCGTTTCTTCCGCTGGCGATAGGTGCCGACTCGTTCAATCCCGAATTGGCCGCCAGAGCGGCCAGCACATCTCACTGATGCAAGGACCCGCACATGAGTGGAAAACCCGCCGCCCGCGTCACCGATCCAACGACCTGCCCAGTGCCAGGGCATGGCAGCAACCCCATCGTCCAGGGCTCTCCCGACGTCGTTTTCGACGGCCTGCCGGCAGCACGGCAAGGCGACGCCTCAGCCTGCGGAAGCCCGATGATCTCTGTAGTGGTCTACTGATCCCGGACACCGATTTAGGCGAAAATCCTCGCCGTGAGA
>OBJZ01000109.1_pt1 | contig 53650 bp, 44 predicted proteins | sample 1481641 | NCBI WGS metagenome assembly OBJZ01 (sample SAMN02364493, study PRJEB22542) | human gut metagenome | isolation source: fecal sample | host: premature infant | place: USA: Chicago, IL | collected 2012-01
ATTCGACGGCTTCGTCGGTGAGGGCGAGAACGTGTTCGGAGATGCCCCAACACGTACGCGGGTGTTCGATGGGGACACAGCCGAGCTCGGGGTATGCGGCGACGACGGATTCCATGTGCCCGGGCATGTCAATTTCGGGCACGACTTGGATGCCGAGCTTTCCGGCTCGTTCGATGAGCGCGGTTATCTCGTCGCGCGTGTAGTAGCCGCCGCATTCGATTCCATCGTGTTCCGCGACATCGTCGCAGTCGTTTTCGTCGGGCGGCGGCTGATGGCCCGCGAGGGTTCCCGGGCGCCGTGATCCCTTCTCGATGAGCTTCGGGAACCCTTCGATGGGAATGCGCCAGCCCTGGTCGTCGGTGAGGTGAAGGTGCAGCACGTTGAGCTTATGCATCGCCATGACCTCGAGGTGCCTGTAGAGGCCCTCAAGGGGAAGGAAGTTGCGGGCGACGTCGATGTGGGAGCCGCGCCAGTGGTAGCGCGGGGCGTCCTCGATCTCGACGCACGGCACGACGAGGGAGGAGGGCTCCATGGGGCCCGATGAGTAGATTGCGGGCGGAAGGAGCTGGAGGAGCGTCTGCACGGCCCATCCGGCACCGCGGTCGTCGGCGCTCTCAATCTGGATGCCCTCGGCGCTTACGCGCAGGCGGTAGGCCTCGTCGCCGAGGGAATCGTCGCGGGAGAACAGCACTCCGCCGGAGCCTTCGCACACGCGCACGCCGGCTGCGCGGGAAAGGCGTTCCTCGAGATAGTCGGCGGCATGCCCGCCTCCGGTCACGGGCAGGGGCGAGGGGAAGCTGAAGTGGCCGTCCAGCTCGCGCACGGTTGTTGGTTCGGGAATAAGGGTTCTCATGTCAGCTGCTCCGGTGTCCACGAGGTCACGATGTCATCGTTAAGAGTATCGACTGCCAGCGTCCCGATTCCACGTGCGTCGTCGCCGATCGTCACGACAAAGGCGCCCGAAGCGACAGCGGCGCGGGCTCCCGTGGGCGAGTCTTCGAAAATGACGCAATCGCGAGGGTCGGCTCCTAAGCGCCTGGCCGCTTCACGGTAGAGGTCGGGGGCGGGCTTGGGGTTCATGTGTGCACTGACGCCGAGGGCTGCGGTGAACCGCTCCTGCCAGCCGATCGCGCGCACGCACTGCTCGACGATGCGTTGCGGCGAGTTGGAGCCGATCGCGAGCGGCACCACTTGGGCGAGGCGAGACGTGAGGGCGTCGGCTCCAGGCATGGGCGCGAGGTCGACGTCGAGTCGCTCGCGGATCGCGTCTTCGAGTCTCGCGCATACGTCACCCATGCGCTCTTCGCGTTCGTCCCCTCCCCCGAATTCGTCAAGGAACGCGTTCGCGAGGTCTTCGACGGTGCCGCCTCGGTCTCCGTAGCCGCGAAAGACTCCCCCTGCATCACGCCACAGGGCAGCGGCTGCTTCGTGCCACGCCTTTTCCGAATCGAAAAGTGTGTCGTCCATGTCAAAGATGACGCCGGCAACCCGGCTCGGGAGTGTTTCCGCCACGGCCACCCTCACCACTCGAAAGCGAGGTTGCGCGTGGGGCCCACCTGCTCGATGTCGCGTAGCACTCCCACTCCTTCGGCGTCGTAGCTACCCTGGCGCACGCCCATGGCATCGAGGAGGTCCCACATGACCTGCTCGCTGTGGAGCACGTCGCGCGAGGTAAGAACCTCAGGCAAGGGCGCGCCGATGCGGTGGGTAATGAGGAAGCTGCGGCGCACTTCGACCTCGTCCTCGCCGTGGCCGCCTTCGGGTTTGTGGCCGTGGTCGGTCGTGACGGCCACGAGCCAGTCCTCGCCGAGCTGCTCGTGACGCTCGGCAACAGCCTTGATGAGGTGACGGGTGAGTTCATCGACGTGGCGGATCGCGTCCCGATACTGTTCCGATTCGGCGCCGTGCGCGTGGCCCGCGCCGTCGACGCCCTCGAAGTACACGACCGCCGCGTCGGGGCCCTCGTGGAGAAGCTTCCACGTCGCCCAGTGCGCAACGTCATCGTCCGCGCGATCCAATCCGTCCTTAAGGTCGGGGTGGAACGTCTGGTGCTGGCCCGTGCGCTGCTGGTCGAAGCGGTGCTGGAGCAGCGGGCCGAGCCCGTGGGGCGCACAGAACGCCTCCCACGTGGCCGCGGCGAGTGTGCGCGCGGCGGGGTTCGCGAAGTACACGCGCGAGAGGATGTCGGGGCGCCGCGCGAGGTCGTGACCGACGAATTCGTTCCACCACACGTTGCATTCCTCGTGGGTGGAGCCCGTGAGGATGGAGGACCAGCCGGGCGCGGAGTCCGTGGGCGGCGTCATCCACATGGGCGTGATGTGCCCGCCCGAGTGCTCGTCGCCGCGAGCAAGCCGCGCGAGCGTGGGCGCGAGATTCTTCGGGGCCTCCTCGAGCGGGAGGGTGCGGTCGAGCGGAGGGTCGTGGGGTCCGACGGCAGGCTCACCCTTATCGTTTACTGCCCGAAAACGGGGATCAGCGCCGTGATCGGGTTTCGCGAAGTGCGGATCCGCCGCAACGAATTCGGGAAGGGCGATGTCGGCCCTCACTCCGTCGAGGCATATAAGAAGAAGTTTCATGCGCGGGCCACCCTTAGGGTCACAATCTGGAATTCGTGCATCGACACCTCGTAGAGCGAGGGGTCCTCGCTACACGCGGTAAGGCCGGGCGCGACCTCCGGCGCTTCTTTTTCGCGCAGGTTCGTCGCGCGGACTTTGCTCGGCGCGGAGGCGAAGCGGACGTGGGCGATGCCCGCACGCCCCTCGGCCTCGTGGAGACGGACGATGAGGTCGCTCGAGCCGTCGTCGGCGGGCTTCACGGCGTCGATGAGAGCGAGAGTGTCGCCCTCACGGTGTTCGATGCTCGCAACGGCCGATGTTTCGAGCGCGTGAGCGGTTTCGCGAAGCGGCTGCGTCAGGCGGAGGCCAGCGGCGTGCGCGTGCGCGAGATCCGCACCACACACGAGGCTGTAGCGAAGCGTGTGCTCACCGAGATCGACTTCCGGGTCGGGCGCCGTGGCCGAGCGCAAGAGCGTGTAGCCAAACGCGACACCACCGCGACGGTCGGCGGCAGCGGCGTCAAGCACGCGGACGTCGTGCCCGTATGTTTGCGAGTTGGCGAAGGCAACCGCGTAGCCGGGTTCTTCGAGGAGCGCCCAGCGGTGGCCGCTCACCTCAAACTGCGCTTCCTGCCACGAAGTGTTCTTCGCGATCGCACGGTCGATATGCCCGAATTGGATCTCCGAACGATCCGTGCGGGCATTGAGTGCAAGCGGGAAGCCCACGCGCAGTACGCGATGCTTCTCGCGCCAATCGACATGCACCTCGAAGTCAACGGCACGAGCGTCCGCATCGAGCGTGATGCGCTGAGTGAAGGTGGAATCTCCGTGGGTGCGGCGTACTTCGACGCACGCGCGAAGCGCCGTCTTCGTCACGACCTTCACCTCGAGCGCTTCCTCAAGCACTGTTTCGCTGCGCTTGTACTGGTGCTGAAGCTCCCACGCATCGAAGCAGCTTGGGAAATCCGGGTGGACGCTGAGGGCGTTGCCCCTCTGGCCTGCGGCGAGCAGCTCGCGGCCGCCCGCGTCGAGGTCGAGAATGGACGAGACCAGACCGTTTGCATCGATCACGACCTCCACGAGGCCGTTGGCAAGCACGATATCGCTCCCGCGCGTCTCGCACGTCACCGGATTCGTGGGCGACACCTCGAGCGCACTCAGGGGAGCACTCGAAAGAGGGGCAACCTCGATGAGTGAGCAACCGTCGGAATGCTCCCACACCTCGCGGCGGATCACGGGCGACGGGTTAACGACGGTGACCTCAGAGCCCGCGAGCGCCGCGGCCTGACCACTGTCGCCGTCGAGGGCCTCCACCGAGCCCGTGCCCCCACCCGCGCGGGAGGCGAGGAGCGAGTCGATGAGAGTTTCGATATCGGTGCGCAGCGCCTCGTACTCGGCACGCGCCTCGCGGTTGACCCAGTGGATCGACGAGCCCGGCAGGATGTCGTGGAACTGGAGGAGAAGGGCGCGCTGCCACAGCTCCTCGACCTCAGCGAGCGGGTAGTCGATTCCTCGCTCGGTGGCGAGAGCGCCGAGCCATTCGAGGACGGCGAGCTTCGCCTCGACCTCCCGGTTACCGCGCTTGAGTTCAGCGCTGCTCGTGTACACGCCGCGGTGGAACTCGAGATACATCTCGCCGCTCCACACAGGGGCGTCGGGATACTCCTCGCGCGCTTTGTCGAAGAAGCCGTCGGGGGAATCGAACTCCACGCGGGGCGCACCTTCCATGTCGGCGAATCGCCTGGCGCGCTCCACCATTTCCGCGACGGGGCCGCCGCCGCCATCGCCGTAGCCGTACGGAAGCAGCGAGCGCTTTGCTCGGCCCTTTTCTTTGAAGTTCCGCTCGGCCTTGAAGACCTCTTCGGCGCTCACGATCGAGTCGTAGCAATCCACGGGCGGGAAGTGCGTGAAGATGCGGGTGCCGTCGATCCCCTCCCACCAGAACGTGTGGTGCGGGAGCGTGTTCGTTTGGCTCCAGTTGAGCTTTTGCGTGAAGAACGTGGTCATGCCACTCAAACGTGCGATCTGCGGGAGCGCCCCCGTGTAGCCGAATGAGTCGGGAAGCCACGTGCACGTGGGGGCAACGCCAAGCTCTCGCTCCATCCAGTTGAGCCCCACGGTGAACTGACGAACGAGAGCCTCGCCACCGGGGAGGTTGGTGTCGGATTCAACCCACATGCCGCCCGCGGGGTGCCACTGACCCTTCGCAATCGATTCTTTCACGCGCGCGAAGAGCGCCGGGGCCCCGTCCTTGAGCCACGCATAATGCTGCGCAGACGTGCACGCGAACGTGAATTCGGGGTAATCCTCGGCAAGGGTAAGGACGTTCGAGAAGGTGCGCGCGACCTTGCGGCGAGTCTCACGCAGGGGCCACAGCCAAGCTGAATCAATGTGGGCGTGGCCAACGGCGCTCATGATCTGGGCGGAGTTACCGGCACTGCTTGCGATCACGGGAGCGAGGTGGGCCCGGGCGGCGTCGGCCCCCTCCTGGATGCCCTGAGCATCGACGACGTCCGCGGCTTCCTCGAGCCTGCGCAGAAGGGTCGCGCGCAGTGTCGAACCCTTGGGCTGCTCCTTGAGTACGCCCCAGAGCACCTCGACGTCGAGCCACAGATGCCACACGCTCTCGTTGCGCACCACGAGGTCGGCACCACCGAACGTCCACACGGGCGTGTCCGGGCGCGTCGAAAGGTCCCCGAGGTCGGTGGGATTGTTCATGTAGTCGCCCATATTGGGGTTTGCGCCGGCCTCGATGAGGAGTTCAACGGCACCGCTGTCGTCGAGAAGCCGCTCCCCCGCCTTCGCGATGGTCGCGGGAAGCCCCTCGCCCGTCAGCGGGATCAGGCGGTTCATGGGGTTCACGCCCTTGAGCGGCGTTCCAGCGGTCGTGTAGGCGAGGCCCTCGGACTGGTTTCCTGCCCAATCACCTTCGAAGCCAAGATCGACCCGCAGGTGCACGCGCTCGCCTCTCGCCTCTGCGGGAACGGTGCCCTTCATACGGAACCACCACGTGCTCCACGCCGGGCCCCAGCGGTCACCCGAGGAGATCGGGTCGTAGTTCGCTTCAGCGGCGGTCGCGAAGTCGACGGGCTCGCCGGGGGACTTCCACGCGGTGACGTCAACCGGGGCAAGGACGCGGAAGAGCTCTTTCCCTAGCCTCTCGTGGAGCCGTTCAATACGGTCCTCGACGAGCGTTGAATCATCAAACATCGCACCTGCCCCTACCTGGTTGTCACACGGCTCGGTTCCGGGTCGAGGAGCACCGAGCGGCCCCCTCGCCCTACGTTCGCACGCCAGTTCATTTGCGCGCCGGACCAAGCCTACATGGGGTCACCAAGGTGAAAAGTCTCGGTCTCACAAAATTTACTGGCCGTTAACATCGCGGGTTTCTACTAGTCGCGGAAAATGATCGCCACCATTCATCCCTACTTACGGAGTACGCAATGAACCTTTCACGTCGTTCGCTTCTGGGCGCTAGCACCCTCGCCCTCGGCCCCATCGCACTCGCTCTCAGTGGATGCTCGACGGGCAAGGGTGGGTCGAGCGGAGGAAATGACGACGCATTCGTGCTCTGGATGTGGCCCGAAGGTTACGGAGACAAGGTCCTCGACGCCGTCACAAAGGAGTTCCCGGACCTGAACCTCCGCCAAGACGTGATCGGTGGCGACTTCAAGCAGAAGCTCACGACCACCTTCAGCGCCGGCTCCGGCCTTCCCGACATCACCGGCGTCAAGGGCGAAGACATCGCATTTTTCTGCTCAAAAGCCGACTACTTCGAGGATCTCAACGAGCTCGGTGCGAAAGACATCAAGGGCACCTACCTCGACTGGAAGTGGGAGCAAGCGACAACCAAGGACGGCAAGCAGATTGGCATCCCCATCGATATCGGCCCCACCGCCCTCTTCTACCGCTTCGATGTGTTCGAAGAAGCGGGCCTGCCCTCCGAACCCGCCGAGCTCGAAGCCGCCATCCGCAGCTGGGAAGAGTACTTCGAGCTTGGCAAGGAGCTCATCGCCAAGAAGCCGGGCACCTACCTCATTCGCAACACCGCGAGCGTCTTCGGCACGGCTTGGCGCCAAGCCGGCCAGGGATTCGTCGATGAAAACGGCACCTTTATCGGCGACCAGGACCACATCAAGAAGGCATGGGACCTCGCGATCGCCGCGAACGACGCCGGTATCAACGGCGCACTCGCCGCTCAAACCACCGATTCGGCCGCCGCGGTCAACGCCGGGCGCCTCCCCGCGGACTTCGGCGCGTCATGGCACCTCGCCGACCTCATGTCCGACGCACCCGACACCACCGGAAAGTGGCACGTGTGCAAGCACCCCGGCGAGGCCGTCAACAAGGGCGGCTCCTTCCTCACCGTTCCGAAGGGAGCGAAAGACCCGAAGAAGTCCTTCGAGGTACTCTCCTTCATCCTGAACGCCCGCAATCAGGCCCTCGAATACACGAACAGCGGCAACTTCCCCGCTGCACCCGAGGCGCACTCGATGCCGGAGGTCGACGGCCCCGTCGAATTCCTCGGCGGCCAAAAAGCCGCGGAGGTCTTCAGCGCCGCCGCCGAAACCGTGCGCCCGCTCTATGAAGACCCGAACTCCGAAACCGTGAACGCGCCGTTCTACGCGGAGCTTGAGCAGGTCGAATCGTCGAAGAAGGACCCGGCGAAGGCCTGGAGCGATGCCGTCACGGCCGCCAAGCGCATCGCCGAACAGGCCGGCCTGACACTCGCGTGATCACAGCGGCAGCACCGGTGGTGGGGCAAGCGTCGGACCATTCCGACGCCTGCCCCACCTCACGGCGCTTCCGCGATCCCGCCTCGCTTAACCACGAAAAGGTCGACTTCAGAGCGGCCTTCAAGAACATCGAGAGCATGCCACACGCGCTCGGCGCCCCACGGCGAGAGAATCGCCGCGTCCCGCGGGTCGATGAGATCCCACGCCTCAAGCTCTTCCTCCTGCAGACGCACTCGATCGCGAAGCTCCGCCTCGGGAACCACCCCGGCATCGAACACGAAGTGAACTCCCATCGGTGCGCCGTAGGCGGCGCTCGACGGCACCCAGCTCACCGAAAGGAGCCGGCCGACCGGAAGATCCAGGTTGAGCTCTTCGCGCAGCTCCCGGGCGGTGGCCTCTCGCGCGTCCTCGCCGGCATCCACGCCTCCGCCCGGCAAGAGCCAGTGGTCGCGGTAGTTCGGTTTTTCCACGAGGATTCGACCGTGCTCGTCGCGGATCACGGCCGCACCCGAGCTGAAGAGGGTAGGCAGCTGCTGGTAGAAGTAGGGGTTCGGGAGGAGGTCGCTCATGCCTCCACGGTAGCGAGGCGGCCTGAGCCCGGTCAGGGTCGGCATGCGCCGGCAACAGTTCTCGTCGATGCTCGTCGAGGTCACCTCGCCCAGTGCACCGCTCTCGTGCCGCATCCCGCACGCCACCCCGGGCCACATAATCTGTATACAGATCTTTTCGATGACAAAAGCCTGTCCCGTCAATTTGCAAAAGACACCCAAAGCCGCGCATCTAATGCGATTACAGTCGACGCGCTCTCGGGCACGAGCAGCCGCCCGCACACCGCGCACTGCGCGCGGGCAAAGTCCCCCGCTCGCGCGCTATACTCGAACGGGCAGCGGAGCCAGCGAATTGGGGCACCGCGGCCCTTCCCGCCACCGTCGGCGGGGCACACACAATTCATAACCCCAACCGTGTGGATAGCTTTATATCCCCGCGAATATTCACATCATCAATACCCGGAAGTAAGGTTCAGTGCTCCGTGTTCGCGACGGCTGCGGACTCAGTAGCTCCTATAACCTCACGCTTTCCGAATTACGGAGTTTTCCATGGATATCTCACGCCGTTCGCTTCTGGGCGCCAGCGCGCTCACCCTCGGCCCCGTCGCTCTCGCCCTCACGGGCTGCTCCACCGGTAAATCCGGCTCCACCTCGGGTGGCGGCAGCGACAAGGACTTCGTTCTATGGACCTGGCCCGAGGGCTTCAGCGAGGACACCCTCAAGGCCGTCAAAGAACAGTTCCCCGACATCAACTTCCGCCAGAATGTCATCGGTGGCGACTTCAAGCAGAAGCTCACGACCACCTTCAGCGCCGGCTCCGGCCTTCCCGACATCACCGGCGTCAAGGGCGAAGACATCGCCTTCTTCCTCTCGAAGACCGACTACTTCGAGGATCTCAACGAACTCGGCGCGAAAGACATCAAGGGCGACTACCTCGACTGGAAATGGCAGCAGGCCACCTCGAAAGACGGCAAGCAGCTCGGTATCCCGATCGACATCGGCCCCACCGCCCTCTTCTATCGCATCGACGTGTTTGAAGAAGCAGGACTCCCCTTCGAACCAGCCGAACTCGAAGCCGCGATTCGCGAGTGGGACGCCTACTTCGAACTCGGCAAGGAACTCATCGCCAAGAAGCCTGGCACCTACCTGATCCGCAACAGCGCCGGCATCTTCAGCACCGCCTACCGCCAAAGCGGCAAGGGCTTTATCGATGAGAACCAGATGTTCATCGGCGATCAGGACCACATCCGCAAGGCCTGGGATCTCTCGGTCAAGGCGAATGCTGCCGGCATCAACGCCGCCCTTGACTCGCAGACCGCTGACTCCGCGGCAGCTGTCAACGAAGGGCGCTTGCCCGCCGACTTCGGCGCGTCGTGGCACCTCGCCGACATGAAAGTCGACGCCCCCGAAACTGCCGGCAAGTGGCGCGTGTGTAAGCACCCGGGTGAGGCCGTCAACCAGGGCGGTTCGTTCCTGACAATCCCGAAGGGCGCGAAGGACCCGAAGAAGTCGTTCGAACTCATCTCCTTCATCCTCAACGCGAAGAACCAGGCAGTCGAGTACACCTTCAGCGGCAACTTCCCCGCCGCACCCGAGGCGCACACGATGCCCGAGGTCGACGGTGCCGTCGAATTCCTCGGCGGCCAAAAAGCCGCGGAGGTCTTCAGCGCCGCCGCCGAAACCGTTCGCCCGCTGTATGAGGACCCGAACTCCGAATCGGTCATCGCACCGTTCACTGCAGAGCTCGAACAAATCGAATCGACAGGCAAGGATCCTGAAAAGGCGTGGAGCGACGCGGTCACGGCCGCTAAGCGCATCGCCGAACAGGCCGGCATCAAGGTGAAGTAACAGATATGAACAATCCCCAACCCCGGCCACTCGGGGCGCGCATCAAAAAGGCGCTGCCGCAATACCTGGCCATCTCGCCGTACTTTTTCTTCTTTTTCGTGTTCGGTGCGATGCCGGTCGTTTTCACGATGGCGCTCGCGTTCACGAACTGGTCGGGGTTGGGCGACTTCGACTTGATCGGCTTCACCAACTTCAAGTACCTGGTCTCCGATCCCCTCTTCTACAAATCCCTCGTCAACACCCTGATTCTGTGGGTCATGGGCACTGTGCCGACCCTCGTTCTCGCGACGATCCTCGCCCTCATGCTCAACTCGACCCTCCGGTTTTCGACGACCTACAAGGTCATCTACCTGATCCCGAACATCACGTCGATGGTCGCGATGGGTATGCTGTTCAGCTCGATCTTCTCGAGCCAATTCGGTATCGCAAACGCCATCATCAACGTCTTCGGTTTCGAGAACATCGCGTGGCTTCAAACCGAATGGGGCATCAAGATTGCGATCTCATGCCTCACGACCTGGGCGTTCGTGGGCTACAACGCGCTGCTTATCCTCGCCGGCCTCCAGGCGATCGATAAATCCCTCTACGAAGCCGCCGCACTCGACGGCGCAAACTCGTGGCAGATCTTCTTCCGCATCACCCTCCCCCAGCTGCGGCCGATCATCCTGTTCGTCACCCTGATGTCGACGATCGGCTCACTCCAAAGCTTCACCGAATCGCAGGTGCTGACCTCCTCCAACTCCGGAGGTGCAGCAAGTGCGGGCGGCATCAACAACTCTGGTCTCACCATGGTGATGTACTTCTACTCGGTGGCCTTCCAAGAGAACCGCTACGGCTACGGCGCCGCGATTGCGTGGGGCGTTTTCGTTGTCGTCATGTTCTTCTCGATCATCAACTGGCTCGTGACCCGCGAGCGCAAGGACTAAGGGGCGCCTCGACATGACAGCTCAGACTCATACGGACACGATTGTGCGCCGCCGCAAGCCGATCCGGATCACCACGATCCTCAAATACATTGCGCTCACGGCGGGTGCGCTCGTCTCGTTGTTCCCGTTCTACTGGATGTTCATCCTCGCGACTCACCCGTCGTCCGCGATCTTCAAGTTCCCGCCGGATGTCCTTCCCGGCGATCGTCTCGGCACCAACATCGAGACCATCACCTCGAAGATCAACATTTGGGCGGCAATGGGCAACACCCTGGTCGTGGCCCTGTCCGTGACGGTGCTCGGGCTCTTCATTTCGTCGATCACCGCATTCACCTTCGCGAAGTTCGAGTTCCCCGGCAAAAAAGGCCTCTTCCTCATCATCATGGCCACGTTCCTTCTGCCGGCCCAGCTCGCGAGCATCCCGCAGTTCCTGTTCATGAGCAAGCTCGGTTGGACCGGCGACCTCAAGGCCCTGATCTTCCCGTCGCTCGCGAGCGCGTTCGGCGTGTTCTGGCTTCGCCAATACGCAACGAACTCGGTCTCAACCGAGTTGCTCGAGGCTGCCCGCATCGACGGTTGTGGCTTCCTGCGCCAGTACCGCCACGTGTGCCTCCCGCTCATCAGGCCGGCCCTCGCCTTCCTCGGCATGTTCACGTTCATCGGCGCATGGAACGACTTCATGTGGCCCCTCATCGTGCTCACGAACCCGGATAAGCTCACGCTCCAGGTCGCATTGAGCCAGCTCAAGACAGCCCACGGAAGCGACTACGGCATGCTCATGGCCTCGGCCCTGATCGCGGTCGTGCCGCTCATCATCGTGTTCATCATTGGCGCGAAGCAGTTCATCGCGGGTATCGCCGAGGGCGCGGTGAAGTCCTAGCCCGCTCTTTCATGAGCGGGGGGCAATTATTCCCCGCTCAGACTTTGCGGGTTTCGACGTTCGCGTCGCCAACGAGTTCGGCAAGTTTCGCGTCGTACCAGGCCGCTGCCTGTTCCGGCGTTTTGTCGCCCACCATCACGGTGTCCATCGCGTTCTGGATCGCGGAGGACACCTCGGGATAGACCGCGAAGGCGGGCCGGTAGTGGGCGCCTTCGAGCATGTCGGTGAAGAATCCGACGGTTGGCGAATAGGCCCTGTACTCCTCGTTTTGCGCGACGTCCCTCCTCGTCGTGAGCGTGCCTCCCGAGATGTTGCGCTGAACCTGGTGCTCGAGGCTGCATAGCTTCTTGACGAGTGCGAACGAGAGCTCGCAATCACGCGCGTGCGTGGGGATCGCCCAGCCCCAGCCTCCCGCGAGCGTTGTCGATCCCGGGGCCTCGCCGTGCTGGGTGGGCATAAAGGCGACACCAACGTCATCGGGCCACGTGGGCCAGGGGGCGAGGCTGCCTTCGGCCCAGAGGAATGAGATCCACGATCCATCGATGAGGATGCCGAGCTCGCCCGCGGGGAACATCGTAGCCTGCACGGCGTCCATGAGATTCGGGTCGAAGTGGCGGGCTGCGGGGAGCGTGAGCCCTTCGTCGAACTGGCGCTTGTAGAACGCGAGCGCGTCAATGAAGCCTTGCGATCGCGCGACCCATTTCTTCGTCTCGGGGTTGTAGAGCGTGTCGTTAGTGCCGTACAGGAGCATCTCGAGGCCCTGCATCGAGGCTGATTCGCCCTGCGCTTTTCCGCAGTACATGAACATGCCGGTCGCGCCGATGTCGGCGTCGCGAATGACCGCGGCAGTCTCGGCGATGTCTTCCCACGATTGCGGCTGCCACTCGGTGGGAAGTCCCGCCTTCTCGAACACTCTCTTGTGGTAGTAGATGCCGCGCGTATCGGTCTCGGTGGGAATAAAGTGCACGCGCCCCTCGGGGTCCTTGGCAGCCTCCTTGGAGGCCGGGTAGAAACTCTCCCAGGCCTCCCACGCGTCAACGAGATCATCGATCGGTTGAAGGTAACCGGCGGCGATGTCGGATTGGAGAATGAAGGAATCTTCGAAGACAACGTCGGGGCAGCTGCGCGGCGAGGCCATGAGCAGCTCATTTTTCGTGAAGTAGTCATTCGTCGCGGCAACGATCGGCACGAGCTCAACGCTCATTCCGGCGTGCTTCGCGGTAAAGGCCTCGGCTACGCTCGTCAGCCATCGCTGGAGGTTCGTGTCGGAGCCGAACTGTTGGAATGCGATCCGCAGCGTCGAGGCGTCGCGTTCGCTCGCGCACCCGGTCAGCATCGACAGCGGGAGCGCTGCCGCCACACCACCCGCCACCGTGAGGAAGTTTCGGCGCGACGGCCGGTCCGTGACTCTCACGGCGTGGTGCATGATGGCGGTCCTCTCGTTCGCGGGCCACCGGTGTGCGTGGCTGAGCTGCCACGTATTCCACGCGAGGGGCCGGGGAGACTCCCGTAGCCTATCGATGACCGGGCTGCCTGCGGAACTTTGGCCGGATCGCGGGCACGCGATCGCCTCGCCGCGGTGCTTCACTCACCCCTTAACCGCGCCGTCTTCCACTCCCTTGAAGAAGAAGCGCTGGAACACGGCAAAGAACAGGATGATCGGCACGAGCGCAATCATGGTGCCCGCGGCGATGACGCGCGGGTTGGAACCGAAGTTCGAGTTGAGGTACTGCATGCCCACGGTGAGCGTGTATTTGTCGGGATCGCTCAGCACGAGCAGCGGCCACAGGAAGTCATCCCACCCGCCGATGAACGCGAAAATGGCGACGACACTCGCCATGCCCCGCACGTTCGGCCACACCACTCGCGTGATGATTTGCCACGTATTCGCGCCGTCGATCACGGCCGCGTCAAGGAGCGCCGGCGGGATCGATCGGCACGCCGCCATCATGAGGAGAACGTTGACAGCACCGATGAGGCCGGGAAGCACGACGCCCGCGAGCGAGTCAGCGAGGCCAAGCGACTTGATCGTGAGGAACTGGCTCATGAGGGTCACTTCGCCTGGCAGGAGAAGCGTCGAAAAGAGGATCCCGAGCGCGATCTTCTTTCCCTTGAACTGCAAGCAGCCCAGGGCGTAACCGGCGATCGTCGAGAAGACCACGTTCGCGAGTGCGAGTGACACGGCGACGATGAGCGAGTGCCAGGCGTAGCCGAGGATCGGCACGGTGTTGGCAACCTCGACGTAGTTGTGGAGCGTGAAATCACTCGGCAGAAGCGACGGCGGGAACTGATAGATGGGGTCCTTCGGGCCTTTGAAACTCGTGCTGAGCTGCCACAGGAACGGCCCCACCGACACGAAGAACATCGCGACGAGCAGAATGTAGCGCACGATCAAACCGGCAAGCGTCGGCTTATTAAATCCCCCGGATTCCTTGCTGCGCCACGGGCGGTTCGTGTTGCGGTAGGTGCGGGAAGGGGTTCCGACGGCTTCCTTGTTCACGGTGCCGGCTCCGGATTCGAGAGTGGACATTCCGATCAGTTCCTTATCGCGCGTTCGAGTCTGGCCGGTTGTTGAGGTAGGCCACGAGGGTGAGCGGCCCCACCGTGAAGAGGAAGAGGAGCACGGAAAGCGCCGATGCGTAGCCGAGCCGGCCGTTGAGGCCTGAGCCGACTTGCTGGACGAGCATGACGAGTGAGGATGCCTCGCCGCCGGGCCCGCCCGAGCCTTTCGAGAGCACGTACAGTTCGGAAAACACGCGCATGCCGCTCACGGTGATGAGGGCGCTCACGAGGAACATTGCGCCGCGCACGCCGGGCACGGTGACGGACCAGAAGCGACGCCAGGCGCTCGCGCCGTCCATGGCTGCGGCCTCGTGGAGTTCGGTGCCGACGTTGGCGAGTGCCGCGAGGTACACGACCATGTAGTAGCCGAGGCCCTTCCATACGGTGAGGACGACGGCCGTGAAAATGAGGCCCCATCGCGAGGCGAGGAACGGCAACGGGCCTTGAACGAGGCCAAGGAATTGCAGGGTTTCGTTGATGACGCCGTGTGAGTCGAAAAGCCACTGGAAGATGAGGGCCACGACGACAACCGAGGCGATGACGGGGAAGTAGAAAGTCGTTCGGAAGAACGAAATGCCGGGGATCATGCGATGCACGAGGAGAGCGAGCAAGAGCGGCAGGAAGGTCAGGAGGGGGACGCACGCGACGGTGAAGGCAAGCGTCGTTCCGAGCGATGTCCACACGCGCGCATCGCTAAAGAGCGCCGCATAGTTGTCGAAGGCGACGAAGGTTCCTCCGGTGAGCGGGCGCGCATTCGTGAAGCTCAGGACGACCGTGTTGATGAACGGCCACAGAGCAAAAACGACGACCCACACGACTGCGGGGCCTACGAGGAGCCACGGGACGTACCACTTGTATGAACGCACGCTACTTCTTCCCTTCCAACGGTGCGGCGTAAAGGGGCCGGGCGAGGCCCGAGGGGCTTCGCCCGGCCAGGGGGTGTCAGCTGAGCTGATCGTTGCCGTACTTCACGGCTGCGTCGAGCGCTTCTTTAGCCGTGATGTCGCCGCGCATGGCGAGCGCCATCTGCTGCCCCATGTTGGTCTTCATGTCTTCGGTCCACATGACGTTCGTGGGGTCGACTGCGGTCTTCATCGACTCGGCGGCCAGCTCGACTGCTTTGTTCTGCAGCTCGATGTCCGACTTCTCGGCGAACTTGCTGGGGTCGGCTGCCGCTTCTTTCGTGCCGGGCAAAAAGCCCTGTGCGAGCTTGACGAACTCGATCTGGTTTTCGGTGTTCGTCGCGAACTTCGCGAAGGCGAGTGCTGCGGCAGGGGCCTTCGACTTTGCGGAGACGGCGATGCCCTGTACGAACAGAGGCGGCTGCCCCATACGCTTCGTCACGACCGTCTTCTCGATGAGGCCGGGGTTATCGGTCTTGAGCTCGGTCGGGTAGCTCGAGGTCGCCGTTGTCCACAGAACCTTCTCCTGCTTGTACAGCTGGGCGTTACCGGTGTAGTTATCGCTCAGCACCTCGACCGGCATGGCCTTGGCTTTGTACAGCTCCACGTATTTCTGCAGGAAGTCGACGTTTTCGTCGGTGTTGAAGTTGAACTTGCCGTCGTCACCAGAGGTGATGATGATTTCGGGGAGCGAGGAGATGATCGGGGCGGATCCCCCCTGCTTGGCGGCTTCCATGGCCAGGTCGTAGAGCTCGTCGAAAGTCGTGGGCAGCGAATCTTCGCTCACGCCGAACTTGCTCAGCGCATCGATGTTCCACCAGGACATGTCGGTACCGAGGTACCACGGGTAGCCGTAGCTGCCGTCGATGCCCGGCATTTCGTAGGCCTTGACGCCGCCCTCGACGTACATGTCTTTGAGCTTGTCGTCGGCCTTCGCGAGGTCGAGAAGCATGCCGTTCTTTGCGAGTGAGTACGCGAAGTTCGGCGGAACGTTGACGACGTCAGGGAGCGCGCCGGAATTTGCCTGGCCGAGGAGCTTATCCTCGTAGCCTTCGCCGGGCTGATCCATCCACTTGACTTTGACGCCCGGGTTTTCTTTTTCGAACCTTGCGACGAGGTCTTCAAAGTAGGGGGTGAATTTTTCGTTCTTGAGCGACCAGGTCTGGAACGAAATCTCGCCTTCGACCTTGCCTTCTTTGGCTTCCTTGGCGGCTTTATCCTGTTCGGCGCTGCCGCCGCCACCGCTCAGACCGCATCCCGCGAGGGTGAGCCCCATGAGCCCGACGCCTGCACCGAGAACCGCGCGACGAGTTGTTTTCATTGCCGTGTACCTCTTCCTTGAGATGTCGTGAGCGGCACCATACCGGTGATAACTAAACCGCTAAAGTAAAGTGTACACGCCTCCTCAGCGACACGAAAGACTGAGGGCCCGCAAGCAGACCACTCCGCCCGCGGGCCCAAACCCCCACAACCCCTATGGAATCCAGTTAAAAGCGGGCGCGAAGGGTCACAATCTGGAACGGCCGGGCCGCGATCGTGATCCGGTCGCCGTCAGCGCGCTGCGCCTGGTAGTGCAGCACCGACTCCTCGGTCAGCTCACGCTCGAGAAGATCCACAGCGACGATCTCCTCAGCGCCAGGCACCACAACGTCGCCCTCGCCGCGCACGCCCTCGGACTCGTATAGGCGCACGATCACGTCGCCCGACTTATCCTCGGCAAGCTTGAGAGTCTGGATTCGCAGCGACGTTCCCTCGCCCTCAAGGCGTGCAAGGGCATCATCCACGAGCCTCGGATCGACGTCTCGCTGCGCCTGGTTGAGTCGCGTGCCCTCGTCGATTGCGTCGGCAATCGACGCACCCGGAACGAGCGAGTACCGCATCCGGTACTGCCCCTCCTCAGCGCGCGGATCGGGGAACTCGGCCGCGCGGATCACGGTCGCGCGCACGATCGTGGTCGTGCCGCCGTCACTCTCGCGAAGGCATCGGCGCACGTCGTGGCCGTACGAAGAGTCGTTCGCCAGCGAGACGGCCGAGCCTGCCTGATCACCCTCGTGCACGCGCACCCAGCGGTGCGCGCACGTCTCGAAGCGGCCGAAGTCGTCGAGCGTGTTGACGGGGATGGGGCGTTCGATGTGCCCGAACTGGATCTCGCTCGCCATGTGCGCTGCGCGCAGGTCGAACGGGAACGCGAGCTTGAGAACCTTTTTGCGCTCGTGCCAATCCACGTCGAGCACGACCTCGAGCCCCTTGGCACCGGGCGAGAGCACGTACGTGAGCACAATCCTCGAGCCGGCCCCGTTCGAGGGCGCGCCGGGGTACGGACGCTCCTCGGTGCGCACGCCCTCCGTGCGGGTCTCGTAGGTGGCGCGCACGTGCACCGCCTCGCCTTCGCGCTCAACACTCACGGGTCCGACGGCTGCCAGGTCCCTGCCAATGCGCCGATAAAACTCGTCGATGTCCCACGAATCCCACGCGTTGGGAGTATCGCGGTGAAGCTGGAGCAGCGCGCCCTTCGCGCCGGGAGCGATGAGCTCGCGTCCGCTTTCGCCGGCGCGGAGACTCACGAGGTGGCCGTCGGCGTCGATCGTGGCAGACACGTGGCCGTTGCTGAGGGCGAAGCAGCCGTCGGACTCTTCGCACGTAACCTCGCCCGCGGTTTCACCATCGCCGCTGTTCTCCCCCGCGCCCGTGTCCTTTGCCCTCGCGATTGCCTCGAGGGCTTTCTCGACGAGTTCCTCGCCGCGCTCCGCGATGCCCTCGTAGTTGTGTTCGGTCTCCTTGTGCACCCACGCGATCGAACTGCCGGGGAGGATGTCGTGGAACTGGAGGAGGAGGACCTTTTCCCACAGCTCATTGATCTCCGCATAGGGGTACTCGAACGAGTCATCGAGGCGTGCGGCGAGCGCGCTCCATTTCTCGACGTCGTGCATGAGCGCCTCACTCCGGCGGTTGCCCTGCTTACCGCGGATCTGTGACGAGTACGTGCCGCGGTGCAGCTCGAGGTACAGCTCACCGTTCCAGCGTGGCGCATCGGCGTATTCGGCGCGGCTGCGCTCAAAGAATGCCGTGGGGCTCGAGAACTCGACCTTCGGCGAACCCTCGAGGTTCGCGGCCCGGCGGCCCGCCGCGAGTTGCTCGCGCGTGGGGCCGCCACCGCCATCGCCCCAACCGGTCGGGCTAAGCGCGATGTGGCTGCGGCCCTTGTCCTTGTAGTTCTTCTCGACGTATGCGAGTTCTTTGCCGGTGAGCTGGCAGTTGTAGGTGTCGGCGGGCGGGAAGTGCGTGTACTGGGTCGTGCCGTCGATGCCCTCCCACCAGAACGTGTGGTGCGGGAACACGGAGAACTGGTTCCAGCTGACCTTTTGGGTGAGGAAGTTGGTGTTGCCCGCGGCGGCGCAAATTTGCGGAAGCGCGCCCGAATATCCGAAGGAATCGGGCAACCAGGTTTCTGTGGTTTCGAGCCCAAACTCGCGCAAGAAGAAGCTCTTGCCCTGAATGAACTGCCGGGCCATTGCCTCGGAGCCGGGCATGTTCGTGTCGGACTCGACCCACATGCCACCCACGGGAATGAAACGGCCGCTCGCGACGTGCGCCTTGATGCGCTCGAACAGTTCGGGGTAGAAGTCTCGGATCCACTGGTACTGCTGCGCCGATGAACACGAGAACGTGAGGTCGTCGTAATGCTCGAGGAGCCAGCACACGTTGGAGAAGGTGCGCGCGCATTTGCGCACTGTCTCGCGCACGGGCCAGAGCCACGCGGAGTCAATATGGGCGTGGCCGGTCGCGATCACGGTCATCGCGGAGGCATTGGCGGGCTTGTCGAGTTCGCGACGCAGCACCTCGCGGGCGTCGCTGGCGGTCGCGTGCAGATCATCCGGGTCGGCGACGTCGAGTGCATCGTCGAGGCAGCGGAGGATGTCCTGGCGGCGCGTGCTGTCCTCGGGGAGTTCATGCATGAGGCCGCTCAACGCAACGACATCCTGTTCGAGTTCCCAGATCGCTTTTGAGCGCCACGCGAGGCGAAGTTCCGTGAGGTCGTAGATCGGGTCGTCTCCCGCGCTCTCCCACTCACCGAGCTTCGTCGGCGCGAATGTCCAGTCACCTGCGACGTTGGGATTGGCGGCAAGTTCGAGGTAGTACTCGAAGCTCGTGGTGCCGGGTTCGAGCGTGAGGTACTGGTTGTAGGGGTTGACCGCCTTGACGGTGGTGCCGTCGGTATTCCAGATGAGCGCCTCGGCTTGGAAACCCGGCATGTTCGTGAAGGAGAGGTTGAGCTGGAGCTCGATGTCGCGTTCGTCGTCGCTCACCCACGTCTCGGGGACCTCACCCGTCACGTGCAGCCACAGGGTTGACCAGGGGCGGCCCCAGCGAGCGCCGACCTCGATGGGGCTATAGGTCTGCGCTTTCGCTTCGGCGAAGGACACGGGCTCGCCGGGCACCTCCCACGCTTCGATCGTGACAGGCGCGGTATCGAGGTGACGCCGGGCGGGAAGCTGTTCGGCGAGGAACCGTCGGACCCGGTCCTCGCTGTGCGCGCGGTTGTTGAACATCGGTTGGCCTTTCGTCGAGGGTCTGCTGCGCGTTCGGGTTGCGGGCGGGCACGGTCGTGATCGGCGTGTGGCGAACGACGGTGCTCGCGCTATCCGAGCTCGAGGCTTCGGTACTCTCCACGGCGAGCGAAGTCCATCCATTCGCCGAAGACATCGGATCCTGTATTGGTGAGGGAGCGGTTCGAACCATCGGCCTTCAGCCCTTCCACGATCACGCTCTGCGTCGAGGTCGGGGTCGTGGCAAGCTCGCCGGCTTTCTCGAGAGCGATGAGGTCGCGTAGGCGCTCGCCCGCGGGTTTCACCGCTCCTTCGGAATCGATGAGACCCAGGCTATATTCCAGATCTGGGAAGTCGGCAAGTGTTCTCGAAACATCGTGGGAGCACCACCAGGTGATACCCGAGAGGTTTCGGTACCCACACGCTGCGCGAACGGTTCCCTCGAGGAAATCGGCGGCGTTCTCGGGGCTCACCCACGGCGTTGGCGCGCCCACTTCCTGGAGCCACACGGGGCGGTCCGACGGTTGCCCGCTCACCCTGTGCCAGAGGTCTGCGACTTCGAGAAGGTAGCGCGCGAAGTGGGGAAGCTCGGGGGCATCGATGCCGTAGCGTTGCGCCGCGCCGCCGAAGATCCACGAGTGCACGGTTGTGGAGTCACCGAGTTCAACGGCCGCGCGGGGAGTGAAGGGGTGAGCATCGACGAACCAGGTGTCATCATCAAAGCAGTGGTGGTGTGCTCCCCTCGGGAAGGCCCCGCGCACCTCGGCGAGCATGCCGTCGAGCCAGGCGTAGGCCTCGCTCGGGGAGATCTCGTGGCGTTCGGGGTGCCGTGGGGCGGCGAACTGACCGATCTCGTTGCCGAGGGTGAGGCCCGAGACATGTGTGCGGGTGGAAAGCTCGGCGGCAAGGGTGCGCGCGAGGGCGCGCTGGCCGTCCACGACGTCGGCGTCGGTGAAAATGTTGCGGCGATGCCACGTACTCACCCACGCGGGGAGGAAGTCGAAGCTCGACAGGTGACCTTGGAGGAGATCCACGGAGACCGTGAGGCCCGCGTCGCCGGCGGCGTCGGCGACGGCGAGGACGTCATCGATGGCTTTCGAGTCGATGAAAGTGCGATTGGGCTGCAGGAGCGGCCACAGCGGGAAGATGCGCACGTGGTCGAGGCCGAGGTCGGCGAGGGTCGCGAAGTCGTTGTCGACCGAGCCGAGATCGAGGTTCGCCCAGGAGTGGAACCAGCCCTTTCGGGGGGTGTAGTTCGCGCCCCACGCGTGCTGTTGATTCATCGCGTCACCTCGTTGTCGCTGGATACCCATGCGCTCACCTAAAGCGCTTTAGCTCAAAAGGTATCATGGACTGCATGGCCCGCCCCACCATCGCCGATATCGCCCGCACCGCCGGTGTTTCGAGTACCGCCGTGTCGTTCGCGCTCAACGGGCGGCCCGGAGTCGCCGAACCCACCCGCGAAAAAATCATGGCGATCGCCCACGACATGGGGTGGACCCCAAACAGTGCCGCTCGAGCGCTGTCCACTTCACGCGTCAACGCGATCGGCCTCATCATCACGTCGCCCTACGCCGAACTCGCGCGAGACGCCTTCTTTCTCCAGCTCATCGCGGGCGTCGAGCACGCACTCTCGTCGAGCCCCGTCGCCCTCGTCCTCAAAATTGTCGAGAACTTCGAGGATGAGCTCACGGCGATTCGCCAGTGGCACGGCGAGTCCCGCATCGACGGGCTCATCCTCGTCAACCCTCGCCCCGACGACCCGCGGCCTGCGCTTACGAACACGCTCGGCGTTCCCACCGTCTTCATCGGCAAGCCCGGAACGAACGAGCCGTTCTCCTCCGTTTTCATCGACGACGCTCTCGTCATGGACACGCTTATCGAGGACCTCGTGGCCCACGGAACGCGCCGCATCGCCTACCTCCATTCGCACGCCCGCTACAGTCACGGCGAGGCTCGCCTCAAGGCCCTCAGGCGCAGCCGCCCGGGGATCACGGCAATTGAGCACGGCATCCCCTTGGGCGAGCTCGACGACACCTGCGCGGCCATTCGCGATTTCGCCTCGATGCTCGACCTCACGGCCGCGACGACGTTCGTGTGCGAGAGCGAGGACCTCACTCTCGCGACCCTGCGCGCACTCAGCGACCTCGATGTCGCCGTCCCCGCAGACGCGGGCGTCGTGTCGTGGGAATCGACCCCGGGCCTCACGCTCCGTACCCCTGCGGTCTCGACGCTCGAGCGAAGCCCCGCCGAGATGGGAAGCGCCGCGGTGGAAGTCCTCCGCGACATGCGCGACAATCCCGGGCCCGAGCCCCGCACACGCGAACTCGCGTGCCCGCGCCTTCACGCGCGCGACACTCTCCCGCCGCGCGTCGAGAGCTAGAGAAGCGGCTCGGCCACGAGCGACGGGCGAGAGATCCCCGCAACGTCGAGGGCAAGCTCGCAAAACATCGCATTGGACCACGAGAACCACTCGCGCGTGAACGCCGTGGGATCGTTGCAGTCGACCCCTTCGTGCATATAGCCGGTTCCACCGGTCGTCGCGAGGAGCAACTCGAGAATCGCCCGCTTCTCGTCGATGTGGGTCGAGGTGAGCCCCTCGATGGATTTCGCGATGGGCCACACGTAGCCCTCGGGCGTATGCGGGGAGCCGACTCCCGCGAGCGCCGACCCCTCGTAATAGAACGGGTTGGCCGTGCTCAACACGGCCGCGCGGGTCGCGAGATACAGCGGGTCCTCGGCATCAATCACGCCCAGATACGGGAGAGACAGAAGCGAAGGGACGTTCGCGTCATCCATGAAGAGGGCTTCACCGGAACCGTCGACCTCGTACCAGAACCGGGCACCCCCCTCATCGCGCGTGATTCCATGCGCCTCAATCCCCTTGAGTATCCCCTCGCGTACGAGGTCGGCACGCTCGCCCAAGGACAGGCGTCGGACCCCTTCGCCCCGCTCCCCCGGCGCCTCGCTAAACCCGGCCTTCGCGCATGCCTCCACGAGCGCCGGCACGGCCCTGAGAGCAGCGGCCATGAAGAGGTTTCCCGGGATGTTGTAGCCGAGCGCGCACGCGTCATCGCTCGGGCGAAAGCCCTGCCACACGAGCCCACACGGCTCAGTGAGCCGCCCTCGCCCCTCGCGCACGAGCGTGTCGGTGGGCGGGCAGTCGCGGCGCACGAACGTGTACGTCGAGCGTTCTTCGTGGTGGGTTTCGGTTTCGAGGACCTCGAGGACGGCCTCAAGGGCTGGGAGCGTGTCGGCGGTGATCCAGGATGTGTTGCCGGTTGCGAACAGGCGCGCGGCGAGGTCAATCGGGTAGGCGAGCGAGTCAATCTCGAACTTGCGCTCCCACACCCACGGGCTCGGCTCGGGTTCGTCGTCATCCCAGCGGTTGGAGTTGGCTTCCTCGTTGAACGCGTTTGCGTACGGGTCGATGAGAATCATGCGCCAGTGGGTCGCGAGCAGTCCGCCGATCAGGTCACCGAGGGTTTCGTCCTCGCTGACCAGGCGAAGAAGTGGCGAGAGTTGCGCGCACGAATCTCGCAGCCACATCGCGGGGATGTCGCCCGTCATCACGAACGTGTCCCCCTTGCCGCGGCGACGAACCGTCGTGCGGGCGGTGTTGTCAAGGAATCGCACCACGGCCTCGGCGACGTCCTCGCCAGCAGCGTCGCGCACGCGGGCAGACACGCGTTCAAGGAGTTCAGGGGCGAGTTCAAAGCCTTGGGGGTGGGGGGTTCCGACGGTGGCAAAGCGGGGCACTCTTAGCTCATTTCGCTCGGGGTTCTCGGCCGCCAACAGTGGCGGATGTCGACCTTCTTCCGGTCTTCGATGCTCCCACTTTCTCGCATCCCGCACCGTGGAGGCAACACGGCTCGCGCCCCTCTTGCGCCTTTACATTCCCAGGTAGGGGCCTTACCCTCGTGTGTGAATCGCGTCATAGATACGTGATTGGCGCATATACGTCTACAACGGAGTGAGACATGAATCGGCCACGCGGAGCCACGCACCAATCGTCGCGGCGAACCTTCCTGAAGGTGACCGGAGGAATCGCGAGCACACTCCCCCTCGCGATGCTCGCAGGCTGCTCGAGTGGCCGCGATTCGTCCACGCTCAAGGTCGCCTATCAGCAATTTGGTTCGGGCACGACCCTCCAGCAGTGGCTCACGAAGATCATCGCGGAGTTCACCAAGAAGCACCCCGGCGTGAGCGTCGAGCTCCTGCCGATCGTCGCCGCGGAGAACGACTACTTCACGAAGAACGAACTCTTGATGTCGTCGCCCCGAAGCTGCCCCGACCTCGTTTTCGAAGACACCTTCATCCTGCTCTCCGACGTTGCCGCCGGATACATTCAACCGATCGACGATCTCGTCAAGGGCTGGGAGGGCTGGGACAACCTCTACCCCGCTTCCCAAGCGGCAGCCGTCGATCCCGAGGGGCGCGCGCACTGCGTTCCCACTGAAACGGACACGCGCGGCATCTATTACAACAAGAAGGTCTTCGAAAAGGCCGGCCTGCCCACCGAGTGGCAGCCGCGCACGTGGGAGGAGATCGCCGAAGCTGCCACGACCATTCGTGACGCGAACGTCGATGCCGCCGGCATGTTCATGTACTGCGGGAAAACCCAGGGCGAAAAAGCCTCGATGCAGGGCTTCGAAATGCTGCTGTATGGCACGAACGACACCCTCTACAACCCCGAGACGAAGAAGTGGGTCGCAGGGTCGCAGGGCTTCATCGACACGCTCGCGTTTTACAAGCGCCAGTTCGACGAGAAGCTCACGCTGCCCGTCTCCCAACACCTCGACCCGAATATCGCCGAAGCGATCCAATCGACGATGTTCCCCGCCGGCAAACTCGGGATCCTCATTGACGGCTCGTGGATCTCCAACCAGTGGGCTGAGGACGGCCCCGCACCGTGGCCCACGTGGCAGGACGATGTGGGCCTCGCCCAGATGCCCACGCAAAATGGAGAAGAACCGGGGCTGACCACCCTCGCCGGCGGCTGGGGATGGACGATCCCCACCCACGCGCGCGACCGAGAGCTCTCCTTCGAACTCATCAAGGAACTGTGTACGCTCGAGAGTCTCGTCTACCGCAATAAGAGCGGCGCCAACCTCACGACAAGGAGGGACGTCGCGAAAAACGAGGAATACAGGACTTACTCGCCAACCGTCGGATTCTTCACCGACATTTTCGAAGCCGCCTACTACCGGCCGGCGTTTGCTGTCTATCCCGAAGTGTCTTCCGCTCTTCAAGACGCAATGGACACCGTGATGGTGGGCGACAAGACTCCCGAGCAGGCAGCCGCCTGGTACGACACCAAGCTCACCGAGCTGGTGGGCAAGGACAACATCGAGGTGCGTCATTCATGAGTACATCCGTAAATGCCGTCGCAGCGGCGCCAACAAGCGCGCCAACCAATCGCAAACGGACTCCGCTCGGGAATCACCTCACGCCTCGCCGCGGCCTCCTCATGGTTCCCGCGTTCCTGCTCATCGCGATTTTCATGCTCGGCCCGATCGTCTATTCGATCTATCTCGCCTTTACGAATAAAGCCGTGCGGGGCGAGAACGCGAACTCCGTGGAGTTCGTCGCGCTGGACAACTTCATCACCGCCTTTAGCGACGATCGGTTTTGGAATGCCGTCGTCCTCACCCTGATTTTCACCCTGGTGTCCGCGGTGATCGGCCAAAATCTCCTCGGCATGGTTCTCGCACTCCTCATGGAGAAGGCCAACCGCCTCGTGACGTTCATCGGCACGTCGATCGTGATTCTCGCGTGGATCCTCCCTGAGGTCGTCGCGGGCTACCTCCTGTACACCTTCTTCGCCGATCAGGGCTCCCTCAACACGCTCCTCACGAGCATCGGGCTTCCCGGGCAAGACTGGCTCTTTAGCGCACCGATCCTCGCGGTGTCGTTTGCCAACATTTGGCGCGGAACAGCGTTCACGATGCTTATCTATTCGGCGGCTCTCACGTCGATCCCGAAGGACGTATACGAATCAGCGGAGATCGACGGCGCGGGGGCGTTCACGCGACTTATCCGCATCACAATTCCGCTTATGCGTACCGCGATCGCCACGAACCTCATGCTCATCACGCTGCAGACCCTCTCTGTGTTCGGTCTGATCTTCATCATGACCGGTGGCGGGCCGTCCGGTCGCAGCCAGACCCTCCCCCTGTACATGTATGAGCAGGCGTTCTCGTACGGCCAGCTCGGCTACGGCACCGCGGTCGCGCTCATCCTGCTCGCGATTGGGGCGATCGCCTCACTCATCTATCTGAAGCTTCTGCCTGAGGAGGACAAGCGATGACCACCGCAGCTCCCACGAAGGCCCGTGCGAAAAGCGACCGCGGAAACCAGCCTCACACGGCGCGCGGGCGCCTTACGTCCGCTCTGTCCTCGATCGTCATCGCCCTCATTAGCGTAAGTTTCGCGATCCCCATTCTGTGGGTCGTGCTTGCGTCATTCGATACCGAAGCGACTCTCGCGGTGAAAGCGCCGGAACACTGGAGTCTCGGTAACTATCAGGCAATCTGGAACGAGCAGACGACGTTCCGCCCGCTCCTCAACTCGCTTGTGCTGTGCGGGTGCGCAACACTCATCACGATGACGGTCGCGGTGCTATGCGCCTACGCCTTCTCTCGGTATCGCTTCCGGGCACGGCGCCCGCTGCTTCTCGGCATCCTGTTTTCCACGGGCCTTCCGATCACGGCGATCATGATCCCCGTGTATTCGATGTTCGTGCAGGTCAATCTCGTTGACTCGATGCCCGCCGCAATCCTGTTCCTCGCCACGTCGTCGCTTCCCTACGCCATCTTCCTCACGAAAGGGTTCATCGATTCGGTGCCCGTCGAGATTGAGGAAAGCGCATGGACGGAAGGCGCAGGTGTGGTGCGCACGATCCTCTCGGTCGTTCTTCCACTCATGAAGTCGGGCCTCGCCGTCGCCACGATTTTCACGTTCGTGGGCATGTGGGGTAACTTCTTCGTGCCGTTCATGCTTTTGCTCAGCCCCGAGAAACTCCCGGCAGCCGTCACCCTCTACACGTTCTCGTCCCAGTACGGCCAGGTGGCGTATGGTCAGCTCGCGGCGTTCTCAATCTTCTACTCCGCCCCGATCGTGGTGCTGTATTTGGCTCTCGGCCGCAGCCTCGGCACGGGCTTCGCGGCCGCCGGCGGCGTAAAGGGCTAGGTGGTCCGACGGTTGCTTTAACCTGAAGAGCGCTCCCGGCATCGATCGCCGGGAGCGCTCTTTGTGTACCAGGCGGCGAGTGCCGCGTGGAGTGTTACTTCGCCTCGTGCACCTCAGCGTCGCCGCCGGCCACGCTCGAGTCGCTCGAGGTATCGGTGGCCTTCACCTTCGGCGTGCTCGCCCTGTGGGAAGCGCGCACCTCCTGCGCCTTGTCCTTAGCCGTCGACGCCGCGCCCTTCGCGGCGCTCTTGGCCTGCTCGGCAACCTCGGGGGCCTTGTCCTTCACGGTCTCAGCCGCGTCCTTCGCGACCTTCGAGACGGTTTCGCGCGCCTGGCCAACCTTCTCCTGCACGCGCGGGTCATCGACGTACTGCTTGGCGGTCGCCTCGAGCTTCTCGTAGGGCTCACGGCCCATCTTCGAGCCGATCACGAAACCGATGGCGATGCCAGTCGCAAGAATGAGCTTGTTCTTCATGGTTCCTCCTCCATAGAGGTGTGTCTGCGGACACAACCATCGTGGCACACGGTTCTGAGGGGAACTCCGCTGTCAGCTCTCACTCCCTGACAGGTCAATCCGCTCCATCCCGGAGTACACGTTGAAGCGGCCGTCGTCTCCGTCAGCGCGCACGAATCCGCGCGTGGTCGACCCAATCAACGCGCTATCTTCGACCGATCGGGAGCTAGAAAACATGAGATGAAACGCGATACCGCCGCGCAGAGAACAACCCCTAATGCTCCCCATCGCTCAATGCACATACAGGCTCAAAATGAGGTCTAGTCACGTCTAACACCGCTACGCGATCAGGCCTGAGACCGGGATAACTTCGTGATTCCGAGTCCGGTGGCAGCGAGCAAAAGTGCGAAAAGCACGCCAGACCAGTTCTGAACAGCCCAAGGAAGGTATTCCAACGTACTGACACCGAGCGTTCCCGCCATATAGGCACCAGCAGCAGTCCACGGGAGGATGGGCTCAATTACACTTGCCGAGTCCTCAATAGTTCGCCCGAGAACGCGCGGATGCAAGCCGCGACGGGCATACTCCGTTCGGAAGATTTCCCCGGGAATTATGATGGATATCTGCCCATTGCACGTAACTCCAATAGTGACTAGGCATGTCAGAATCGTTGCAGCCACCAGTCCAAATACCCCCTGCACCAACCGAAGAAGTTTTTCTACGATCACAGTCAACGATCCAGTCAGATCAACTATTCCAGCGTAAGCGATCGCACAAAATGCGATGAGGAGCGTACCCATCATTGCATTCATCCCGCCACGGTTCAACAATACTTCTAGGCTCTTTCCCCCAGATGCAGGATTGAATCCTTGGCGATCGATCATTTCCAAGTTGAACCCGTTCACAATCGCATCAATGCACGACTGAAAGCTGACACCTTGAATCCAGATTGCATTAAGTAATGCCAGCCCTGCTGCGCCTAACATGACTGGAATAGTTGGCAGCTTCAGAAGTGATCCACAAAGGACAACCAAAACAGGTAACACCACGAGAATGTTGAAAGTAAATCCGGACGAAAGTGAGGCCATAAGTCCGTCAATCGATTCCGAGCTAACACCCCCCGATACTCCTTGAGTCAAACCCGTCATGAGAAAAACTATCACTGAAAGGATATAAGCCGGGACCGTGGTCCATAAAAGGTTTGCTATATGCTCATAGAGATTAACGCCAGTGATCATGGCCGCAAGGTTCGTGGTATCCGATAGTGGCGACATTTTGTCACCAAAATAGGCTCCGGCAACGACCGCCCCAGCCACAGCAGGAAGGTTAGCCTCCATCCCGATGGCCACCCCCATAAAAGCGACCCCAACTGTGCCCACCGCACCCCAAGAGGTCCCTGTAGCCAACGCTACGATTGAGGTAACAATTAGGGCTGTCAAGCTAATGAACTGCGGGTTAATTAGCTTGAGACCTCCATAGATCATCGCAGGAATCGTTCCTCCCGCCATCCAGGCCCCAATTAGAAGACCCACACATATCAAGATGAGAATCGCTGGCCACGTTTTCTTCATCTTGATTGCAATGGACTCAACCATTTGATCCCAGGTCCACCCGAGATACCGCGCAACAATCGCTGCCACCACCGCAGAGAGAATAATCATTGGCTCTACATTTAGCCCGAAGCCGATATAACCGACTCCAAGGAAAAACCCCATCGCGACAATAGGGATGAGCGCCAGAAGGAAGCTAGGCCTACGTCCCACATGGGGAGGGCTCTGAGGCACCCCGCTACTAGGCCCATTCCTCTCAAAATACCGTACTCCACTCAGTTTAGAATTATTCATTTCGCACTCCTTTGTGAAAGCGAGAGAAGCATGCACCATCCGCACACATTAAAATCTCAAACCTTGAGTCTTCGCAACTTTGAACCCTTTTTTATCTCGGGAACGACTCGAAGGGTCGCCCATTGCAGCCACTTTCCTAGAAGCCATCCTCAGTAAACAACTTCCATCGCATGCTTTAACAAGGACACAAAATTCACCGTGAGAGTTCATTGGAATTACTCACCTTTGAGTATTGCGCCTATTAAGCCGCACGCTTCTTGTTCACGAGGTCGAAAGCCACAGCACCGAGGAGAACGATGCCTTTAATGGCCTGTTGCCATGCAGGATCGACCGCGAGGATGGAAAGGCCGATGTTCAAGACGCCCATGATGAGCGCACCAATCATGGCGCCCGAGATCTTGCCGACGCCGCCGGTGACTGCGGCGCCACCGATGAAGCACGCGGCGATGGCGTCCAGCTCGTAACCCTGGCCAGCGTTCGCCACCGCAGCACCAGCGCGCGACGTGACGACGATGCCCGCAATCGACGCGAGCACACCGGCAATGAGGAAAACGTTGAAGGTGACAGCCTTCGCGTTCACACCTGACAACGCAGCCGCCTTGTAATTTCCACCAACCGCGTAAATGTTCCGCCCAAACGGCGTCTGGCCGAGCACCCACGCGAAAAGAAGCACGAGAATGCCGACAATGCCCAGAATAATGGGGAAGCCTCCAGTGGAGTTGGCGAGCAAGAATGTAAAGAGTGCAATAATCAGCGATACAAAAATGATCCGCGCCCAGAACATACCCGCGGGAGACCCCTCAAGCTCATGTGCTCTCCTTAAACAGCGAGCCCGAAGCTGAGAAAGGATAAACGATACGATTGCGGCGATGCCGAGGAGCAGGGTAATGCCCTCTAGATAGCCGATGGCCGGAGTATTCGTGAAGCCAAGAACGTTCGGCACCGCGCCGTTACCAATCTGAATGAACGACGGCGAAAATCCGGAAATCGTTTGGCCGACGAGTAGTTGTGCAAACCCGCGAAAGATCATCATGCTTGCGAGGGTGACGATAAACGCCGGAATTCCGACGTAGGCCACCCAGAAGCCTTGCCACGCGCCAACAGCAAGGCCAACGAGAAGGCACAAAATGATCGCAAGGACCCAGTTCATGTGCCAGCTCATGGTGGCGACACCGAAGACACCGCCGATCATCGCAACGGTCGAACCGACGGAGAGATCGATATGGCCTGCGATGATGACGAGCATCATGCCGATCGCAAGGATCATGACGTAGGCGTTCTGTTGGATAAGCGAGGCGATGTTGTCTGGCACGAGAAGTCGCCCGCCGGTGAGAATCTGAAAGAGAATGACGATGCCTATGAGGGCAATGATGAGGCCTGACTCACGCACATTGAGAGTCCTCAGCCACTTTGGCTTTGCTTTTGTGTTTTCTACGGTTTCTGTTGATGCGCTCACGCTGCCGCACCTGCCTTCTGATTGGTCATGAGGCGCATGAGGGCCTCTTGTGAGAATTCGTTTCGGCCGAGTTGGCCTGTGATGCTGCCTTCGTTGAGGGCATATATGCGATCGCATATCCCGATGAGTTCGGGCATCTCGGAAGAAATTACGAGCACTGCCTTCCCCTCGTCGGCGAGAGCATTGATGAGCTCGTAAATCTCGTACTTTGCTCCCACGTCGATGCCGCGCGTGGGTTCGTCAAGGATGAGAATCTCCGGATCGGTATAAAGCCACTTGGCGAGAGCGACCTTCTGCTGGTTTCCTCCGGAAAGATTGCCGACGGCTTCGCCGGTATCTTGTGTTTTGATCCTTACGCTTGAGCGATAGCGCTCGGCCACACGCATCTCCTCATTTGAGTTGATCATCGCGTGCTTCGTGAGTTTCTTGAGATTTGCTGAGGAGATGTTCGTCCGAATTGATTGGATGAGGTTGAGGCCTAGCTCTTTGCGATCCTCAGAAACGTAGGCAAAGCCGTTATCGATTGCTTTGCGTACGCTCGAGGTGTCTACAAGGTTTCCCGCCTTGTACACTTCACCGGAGCGGTATGTTCCGTATGAGCGGCCAAAAAGACTCATCGCGAACTCGGTACGACCGGATCCCATGAGTCCGGCGATTCCCACGATCTCGCCACTCTTGACGTCGAGTGAAATTTCCTTACTGACGAAGCGGTGAGGGATGGTCGGATGCTCAACCGTCCAGTTTTCGACTCTGAGCAATTCCTCGCCGACGTTCGGCTCGTGTTCGGGGTAGCGGTGATCGAGGCTCCTGCCGACCATTCCACGGATAATGCGGGCTTCATCGATCGCGCCCTCGTCCGCCACGTGGAATGTCTCGACGGTAAGCCCATCGCGGATGATCGTGACGGAGTCAGCGATCGCGGCGACCTCGTTGAGCTTGTGGGAAATGATCACGCACCCCACGCCCTCAGCGCGCAATTGTCGGACGAGCTCGAGCAGCTGTTCCGAGTCATCGTCGTTAAGGGCGGCCGTGGGCTCGTCCAGAATGAGGATGCGGACGTCCTTCGAAAGCGCTCGCGCAATCTCGACGAGTTGTTGCTTCCCCACGCCCAAGTTGCCGACGAGAGTGTCAATACTTTCGTCTAGGCCTACCTTGGCGAGAAGGCGAGTTGCTTCTTGCCGCATGGGCTGCCAGTTGATCCCAAACCGTGCGGTTTTGGCGCGGCCCAGGTAGATATTTTCGAGGATCGAAAGATTGGGCGCGAGCGCGAGTTCCTGGTGAATGATGGCGATTCCCGCCTTCTCGCTATCGCGAATCGATTTGAACTCGACCTCGCTACCGTCGAGCACGATGGCACCTTCATACTCTCCCGCCGGATACACCCCCGAGAGAACTTTCATGAGGGTGGATTTGCCGGCTCCGTTTTCACCACAAATTGCGTGAACGGCACCTTTGGCGACTTGAAGATCTACTCGATCGAGCGCAACAACAGGGCCAAAAGTCTTTCGGATTCCCTGCATCTCAAGGATGATTGGCGTTTCTTGCACCATGCCGGTCAGAGCCCCAGATCAGCTTCTGTGTAGTACTCAGAATCCACGAGGATCTCTTTGTAGGTGTCCTTCGTGACGACGGCCGGGTCGAGGAGGTAGGTGGGAACGTCCTTTTTCCCGTTGTTGTACTCCTTGCCCTCGGACACTTCGACGTCCGCTCCTTTAATGATCTGGTCGACCATTGTGAAGGCGCGTTCGCCAAGCTTTCGAGTGTCTTTGAAGACGGTCATCGACTGCTTGCCAGCGATAATGTTCATGACGTTCGCTTTGTCAGCGTCTTGCCCGGTGAGGAGAGGCCAGTTGTCACCGACCTTGTAACCGCGAGCGTCGAGGGCTTGAGCAATTCCAAGCGCGAGTGAGTCGTTGGGGGACAGCACCGCGTGAAGCTCGGTTCCATCTGCATAGAAAGAGTTGAGTCGGGTCTGCATCTCCGATTGTGCTTGCGCGCTGTCCCATCCGAGAATGCCGATTTGCTTCCAGCCTTCCGGGCTTGCGGGGACCTTTCCCGACGGCGACGTAAAAGCCCCAGATTCGAAGTGCTCGGCGAGAACATCCCACGCTCCGCCGAAGAACTGTGCAGCATTGGGATCATCAGGCGATCCACCGAATAACTCAACATTCTTTGGTTTTTGAGGATCTGGTTCGAGCGTGTCGACGAGGTACTGCCCCTGATACGAACCAACGGTGCGGTTGTCGAAGCTTACGTAGTACCCGATGCCCTCGGTTGCTTCAATCAAGCGGTCGTATGCAACCGTCGGGATTCCCTTTTCGGCAGCAAGGTCAACGACTGGCGCGAGCATGGTTCCGTCGATCGGCGCGATCACAAGCACATCGACGCCCTGGTTGATCATGTTCTGGATCTGGCTGAACTGCATGTCCGGCTTATTGTCGGCGTATTGCAAGCTCGTCGAGAATCCAGCCTCTTTCAAAAGGCGATCAAGATTACCACCATCACGGCTCCACCGCTCAAGATATTTGGTAGGCATGGAAACGCCGACAGTGGCGTTACTCGGGTCGATCTTTCGGCTTGTGGTTGGGCGCTCCGCCACGCATCCGCTCAACAAGAGTGAGACGAATAGTGGCGCAGCGAGAACCGCACGCCTTCCTACAGTGTGGTTCACGGTGTTCTCCTTCGAACTATTGGCTCGCGCAGAGCTTTGTGGGGTTACGGTTGATACGGCTTTTCAGCCGCGTGCTTCTTGGTACGCCTCGAGAACTTGGGGTGCACTTTCGCCCGAATAGCTCTGGGTTCGGCCAAAGGACCATTCGGGTGCTGTGTCGCCACCATGGAGAGCCCAGGCCGCCTGGCGAGCTGCTCCGAGAGCCACGTACTCGGCTGGTTCGGGTACAAGGATTTCGCGCCCGAACACCGTGGGAGCTAATTCACGCACAGCACGCGACTTGATACCTCCACCGATGAAAAGAAGTCGCTCGCTCTGTTCTCCGGAGACATTCTCGAGGAATCCGACGGCGTCGGCGAGAGAGCAAAGGAGCCCTTCGACACATGCGCGAGCAATGTCCTCTCGACGAGTCTTGCGAGTGAGCCCAAAAAGCGTTCCTGTTGCTTCCGGTCGGTTCGGGGTGCGCTCTCCATCAAGATAAGGAATGAAGACCACACCTCGAGCGCCGGGTTCAGATGCGAGCGCCATTTCACCGAGGTTCTCGTAATCCACCCCAAGAATTTGGCACCCGAAGTCGAGGATCCGCGAGGCGTTGAGAGTGCACGCAAGCGGAAGCCAGCGACCGGTGGCATCCGCGAAACCGGTCACGGCGCCAGTAGGATCGGCGACGGGCGCATCAACGACCATCGCCGCGACACCCGAAGTTCCGATAGAGACCGAAACATCCCCTCTTCCAAGCCCGAGCCCGAGGGCTGCTGCCATATTGTCGCCAGTTCCGGGAGCGATCGCTGCGCCGCTTTTGGTCTCACCCATGATTTGATTCGGCTTCCCGGCAATCTCCGGCGCTTCAAAGTCATGACCAAGCGCTTGAATACGAAGTTCAGGATCGTAACCGTTGAGTTTCGGGGAAAAGTACGCGGTACCCGATGCATCGCCGCGATCGGTGAAGAATCCGCCGCGAGCATCGAGAACGTGGTTGATGTAATCGTGCGGAAGCACAACGCGCGAGGTGCGTTCGGCGTTTTCCGGTTCATTGTCACGCATCCATCGCAATTTCGTCGCAGTTAGTGATGCAACGTGAACACTACCGGTTCGCTCGGCCGCAGCGGCGGGGCCACCCAATTCCTCAATGAGGTCTCGGGCGGCGCCCGCGCTCCGCGTGTCGTTCCAGAGAAGCGCGTCCCGCACGACGTTTCCTTCGGCATCGAGTGCAACCATGCCGTGCTGTTGACCACCGACAGCGACAGCTTGGGCGCGCTCGAGGAGCGGTCCGGCTGCGTGTTCGAGTGCGTCGAGCCAGGCCTGAGGGTTGACCTCGGTTCCATCGGGGTGCGGTGCGCGGCGTTCCTCGACGATCTCGCCGCTTTCGGCCTCAACGAGGAGCGCCTTGGTGGACTGGGTCGAGGAGTCAATCCCTAGAACGAGTGCCATGCGATATCAGGCCCCAAATCCCATGAGGTGGCGCATCGCGAGCTGGTGCAGGCGCACGAAACCATAGTTACGTTCGCCGGCTTTATCGGCATCGAACTCCTCGTAGGCCGACTTATCGGCAAGGATGTCTTCGAGCGTTTCACCTTCGCCAATGGTCGGTTCCGCGAGCTCGTCGATACCCGAGTATGCGAGGGCTTCTTGGACTTCGGGGTCCTGACGGAAAGCCACGGCGCGTTCCTTGAGCATAAGGTACATTTCCATGTTCGCGGCGGCCGCGTCGTACTGGCCCTTCTCGTGTTCGGTTCGCGAAGGCTTGTAGTCGAAGTGGCGCGCACCGTCAAAAGCGCCAGGGCGCGACGGGAAGCCGTTCTCGAGCAAGTCGACGGTGAAGAACGCTTGAATGAGATCGCCGTGGCCGAACACAAGGTCCTGGTCATACATGGGACCATGCTGACCATTGAGGTCAATGTGGAAGAGCTTGTTGCTCCACAGGGCCTGGGCGAGACCATGGTTGTAGTTCAATGTAGCCATCTGCTCATGGCCCGTTTCGGGGTTGATTCCGACAACGTCGCCATTATCGAGTTGCTCGATGAAGGCGAGGGCGTGGCCGATGGTGGGAAGGAAAATGTTGCCTCGGGGTTCGTTGGGCTTGGGCTCGAGACCGATACGAAGGTCGTAACCCTTTGACTTAATGTAGCCGGCGACTGTGTCGATGCCTTCGGCATAGCGCTGGAGCGCTGCATAGAGGTCTTTCGAGGAGTCGTACTCCGAGCCTTCACGACCACCCCACATAACGAATGTCTTGGCGCCGAGCTCGGCAGCAAGGTCCACGTTCTTGAGGACCTTGCGAAGGCCGTATCGACGAACAGAGCGATCGTTCGAGGTGAATGCGCCGTCCTTGAAAATAGGGTGCGCAAACGTGTCGGTCGTGACCATCTCAGTCACGAGGCCGGTTTCTTCTGTCGCCTTCTTGAGACGATTGATCATCTCTTCACGCTCGGCATCGGTGGCATCGAACGGGAAAAGGTCGTTGTCGTGGAACGTGTAGCCCCACGCACCGAGATCGGCGAGCTTGCGAAGGTGATCTTCGAGCTTGAGGGCCGGACGGGTAGCAAGGCCAAACTGGTCGCGCGCCTCCCAGCCGGTTGTCCAGAGGCCAAAGGTGAATTTGTCGTCGCGAGTGGGCTGCGGAGCTGCCATGATAGGCACCTTTCGTCATCGAGGTGATCGACTCTCGCCGATCGGCTTTGTCGGCAAGGCCGACGATTGACTAGCAATAGTTAGTTTCTTTTACTAACATAGCTCTGTCAAGTCGATTCCTGCAAGAGCCGCACTCGCTTGTCCGACACCTCCGCGGCCGCTCGTAAAATGAAGGGCGCTATGCAACCTACGGACCTTCGCTCCCACAATCTCGCCCGAGTTCTCACCGCGATCGTTCGAACCCCCGAACCGCTTTCACGCGCAGGGATCGCCGCCGCAACTGGCCTCACGAAACCAACCATTTCGAAACTCGTAGAAACACTCATCGATGAGAAGCTCATCATTGAAGGGCCTCTCCAGCGCACAGGCGGGTCGGGACGGCCGACGACTCCCCTTCTACCTGCACCCAAAACCGTGTGCGGTCTAGGGATTCAAGTGAGCGCCGATCACGCCGCCATTCTTGCGCGCGATCTCGCAGGCGAGACGCTCATTACTCACAAGGAGTACGGCACTAACCACGGACGCCCTGACCGCGCTGCCGAACTCGTAGGCCAACTCATCTCCGATGCCCACAATGCTTTGCCTGAAGGCTGCACCATCGCTGGCATTACGATCGCCGTTCCTGGCCGAATGAGTGCCGATCGCACGAAAGTTGTCTCCTCCCCCGGTCTCGATTGGGCCGATATTGATTTCGCCTCGATGGTTCACACGGCAGCCATCAGAAAAGTGACCGCACCCGCAGCTCTTCCGAGCCCCCTTCTCGGAAATGACACACGTCTCGTAGCGCGCTCCGAGCTCATTTCCCGAGCGGAAGAATCTTTCTTACTCGTCCACGGCGAAACAGGGATCGGTGGAACCATCGTTCTCAACGGCGAAATTCTCCACGGGGACTTGGGGTGGGCCGGGGAGATCGGACACACAACTCTCGACCCCCATGGTCCGCGCTGCCAATGTGGCCGAAGAGGCTGCCTGGAAGCCTTCGCGAGCGCATGGGCCCTTCGGGAGGCAGCGCATGTGCCCGAACACGTACACATTGACGAACTTGCGCATCGCATTGATGGCGCCGTTCTCGAAAAAGCGGGGCTCTGGCTCGGGGTTGCCATTTCCAGTGCACTGACACTACTCGACCTCCAAACGGTAATCCTTTCGGGGTATTTCGGCGAGCTCTTCGATGCAATCGAAACGCCGGTGCGGCGCGCGATGGACGCACACTGCCTCAGCGCCCCAAGCGCCCCCATAACCCTTGCCAAGTCCGCCTTCGCAGGCGACTCCACCCTCGTGGGGGCAACCCAGTACGCACTTTTACCGCTTCTCAACGACCCGGTGAGTTGGATCGAGCGCGACCGCTCTCGAGCGGTACATACGCCACTGGAGCGCGCGTAATGGAAACAATCGTTGGGGTCGCCCACTACATCACTGACCTTGGGGCCGCGATCGCCCTCCCCGTCATCATCACGCTCTTTGGTTGGTTTCTTGGGCTACCGTTCTCGAAGGCGTTCCGCGCTGGCCTCACGATCGGTATTGGTTTCATCGGTGTGGGCCTCGTTATCACGCTCATGAGCGACCAGGTGAGCCCGGCTGCGCAGTCGATGGCGGGGCGTTTCGGCGTCGGCCTCGATATTGTCGATGTGGGATGGCCTTACATGGGGGCAGCAGCGTACGCCACGCTCTACGGTGCGGCAATTATTCCGCTCGTGGCGGGCATGAATCTCCTATATCTCGCGCTGGGCCTCACCCGAACCTTCAACATCGATCTCTGGAACTACTGGACAAGCGCTTTCGTAGGTGCGCTGGTCGGCGAAGTTACGGGATCCTTTGTATGGGGTCTCGTTGGTGCGGCCGCACACATGACACTCATGCTGGCCCTTGCTGACCTCACAGCGCCCATCTTCCAAAAGTACTTCGAGCTGCCAGGTCTCTCTCTGGCGCACGGGACCAGCTCTCCGTACGGCCTGTTTGCCATCCCCCTCAATTGGCTTTTCGACCGAATCCCGGGCTTCAACAAGCTTGACGCGACCCCCGAGACCATTCAGAAGCGACTGGGCATGATCGGAGAACCCATGATCATGGGGCTCTTCCTCGGCCTGTTCATCGGTACCTTGAGTTTTGCGGGAACCTCGACCCCTCCTGACGACGTCAAGAAGATTCTCACATTGGCCATCTCAATGGCCGCGGTGATGCACCTTCTACCGCAGATGGTTGGGGTCTTAGTTGGTGGGTTATTACCCATTTCCGAGGCTGCCCAAGCCTTCGTCAAAAAACGCTTTCCCAGCCGCACCCTGTATATCGGCGTTGACTCCGCAGTAGCGGTCGGCCACCCAGCTGTGATCGCTTCTGGTCTCCTCCTGATACCCATTACCCTGGCCCTTGCAATCGCACTCGAGCCCTTGGGGAATCGAGTACTTCCGCTTGTTGATCTTGCCGCAACTCCCTTCATCGTGGCGCTCATGGTCGCGGTATTTCGTGGAAACATCATTCGTACGGTCGCAGGGGCCACAATTCTTCTCGTGCCCGGTCTTTTCATGGCGACATGGGTAGCACCGCTCTGCACCGCTGTAGCAGCGGATACACATGTAGGTACAGACTCCAGCGCTGCAACCGTCATCTCTCTCACCCCGGGGGCGAATCCCGCAAACTGGTTTTATCCCGCTCTTGCTTCACTTGGGGACTGGTGGGTCGTTGCAGGTGCAGTTCTCTCGTTCAGCGCTCTTGCGATCGTCGCAGCGCGCGATAAGCACGGCGAGCACACCAACGCCAATAGCCAGGCAGGACTTGACTAACTTGGGAGTCAGCTCTCGCTGCCCGAAAGATCAACCCGCTCGACACCGCAGTACACGTTGAAGCGCCCGTCATCGTCACCTTCGCTGCGCACGAATCCACACAGGGTGATGCCGAGCCTTTGGGCAGTGTCGATCGCGAGGGAGGAGGGGGCACTCACGCACGCGATGAGACCGATGCCGGCCATCGCGGCCTTCTGCACGATTTCGAAGGAGGCACGTGAACTGACGAGAAGCACGGCGTCGTTGAGGGGCAGGCGATCCTCGAGGAGGGCCCAGCCGATCACTTTGTCGACGGCGTTGTGACGGCCGACGTCCTCACGAAGCACAAGGCGCTCACCCTCCGGAGTAAGGAGGGCTGCCGCGTGCACGCCGCCGGTTTTCGAGAACGCCGCCTGGCCGTCGCCTAGCTCGCGTTGCGCCCGAAGAAGGTTCGACGGCTGCATGGCAAACGTCGGAGCGAAATCGTGACGTACCCGCTGCGTCACCTGGTCGATTGAAGCCGAACCGCACACGCCACACGCGCTCGAGGTAAGGAACGGCTTCGTGATCACCGGGGCTGCTGTGATGGTGCGGGTGGTGAAATCCATGACGTTGTAGGTGTTGCGTTCGAAACCCGAGTCGTCTTCAACGACGGCGCCATCGCAGTAGCGAGCTTCGCGAATGTCATCGCGGTTCGTGATGTACCCCTCCGCATGAAGGAAACCGTGGATGAGTTCAACGTCGTGACCGGGGGTGCGCATCGTCATCGAGAGCTGCTGGCCGTTGAGGCGAATGTCGAGCGGCTCTTCGACGGCGACGCTATCGGGCCGCTCGGAGTGGTAAAGCTTGCCGTCGCGGATGCGTACGCGCGTGAGGCGCGTCGATGCTGTCACTCGTCCCATAGCACCTCAGCCTAACTCCATTCGTTCGCTGCAGCACGGCCTGTAATGTTGGGGCGTGACCGCGAAGGACTCCCCCTCGAAAGCTGCCGCTCTTGCACATGCGCTGCGCGGCTCGAAGTTCCTGATCGTGGGCGGCCTCGTCTTCTTCTTTGATGCGGCGATGTATAACGTCCTCGTGTTTTGGAGCCCGACGCACGGCTGGGACGAGGGGCTCATGCACGGCCAGCCGATCCTCGCCAAGATCCTCACGATCGCGACGGCCAGCTGCCTCACGTATCTCGGGAATCGCTTTTGGACGTACGGGGACCGTGACAAGCCGCAGACCGCGAAATCCATTCTCGCGTTCATCATCGTGAACGTGATCGCGAGCGCGCTGCAGCTCGGTTGCCTGGGGTTTTCCCGCTACGTCCTCGGGCTGGATTCGGCCTTCGCGGACAACGTGAGCGGCACGTTCATTGGCCAGGTGGTTTCCACGACGTTCCGGTACTTCACGTACGGGAAGTTCGTTTTTCCTGAGGCGGAGGGGTCCGACGCCACCTAGACTCGAGGTGAAGCATCTTTTGAAAGGCGTGGATCATGAACATTTCACGAAGTCGTGACGGATCTGAGCACGCTGCTCCGCGGTGGGCATGCGATGTAACGCGCGATCATGGGAAAGGGTCGCCGTCGGCGTCGGGCGAGTCGGTCATTCTTTCGCCGCATGCGATTCGCGTTCCGGGCCTTGCTCGAAATCAGAGCGAGGCGATTGAGGAGGCAGGCGATCTCCTCGTTGAACTCGAGGCGATCGATCCGGCGTATGTTGAGGCGATGCACGAGCGCGAGGACGCGGTGTCAACGTTTATGGGGTATGGCGTTGCGGTTCCCCATGCAACGAGCGAGGCAAAGAGCAATATTCACCGCACAGCGATGAGCGTCGTGAAGTATGACGAGCCGATTGCTTGGGGTGACAGCGGCGAGGAAAAGGTGTCGTTCGTTATCGCCATTGCGGGCATTGGCGATGAGCATCTGATGCTGCTTCAGGCAATCTCGCAGGTGTTTGCGGAGGAGGATCGCCGCCGGGCACTAGCTGAGGCAGAGGCGCCGCTCGAGGTTCTCGCGGTGTTTGATCCTGACTTCGAGGAGATTCGCGGGCTGTGAGGATGGCCCGCACGAGACGGTTCCAACAAGGTCACCTGCAGCGTCATTCGGTAGGGTGGCCTCACTAAAATTTTCCCGCTGGTGTTTGTCCATGTGGCATACCGGCTCGTCGAAAGGCACATCATGGCAGAACGCACCGTCAAGATTGCGGCCGCTTCCGGGCTCCATGCCCGCCCCGCCGCTATTTTCTCGAAGGCCGCGGGTGAACAGCCCGCGAAGGTCACGATCGAAAAGGTTGGCGGCGCGCCGATCGACGCCTCGTCAATTCTTATGCTTATGACTCTCGGCGCTGGCCACGGCGACGAGGTTGTTCTGCGTGCCGAGGGCGACGGAGCCGAAGAGTCGGTCAACAAGCTCGCGGAGCTTCTCGAGACGGATCTCGACGCGCAGGCCTAAGTACCAACTACACCTCTGTTGGCTGATGAAGGGGGCATGCCGAGCGGCATACCCCCTTCGCTTCATTCAGCCCGTTAGAGTCCGAGTTCCTCAATGATGGGGAGCTTCGCACGCACGGCCCGTTTGCCTTCGGCGGCGGTCGGTGAGCACACCGCGAGACGAGCGAGTTCGCGCGCATCCGCCAGCGACACGGTCGACAAGACTTTCGCGACTGCTGGCAGCGATCGAGGCGTCATTGACAGGGAGTTCACACCGAGCCCCACGAGGACGACCGCGAGCGCGGGGTCGCCTGCTGCCTCACCGCATACGCCCACGGGCTTGTTCGCGCCGTCGCCGAAGGCTTCCGGGTCGCCACCCGCGACCCGCGCACCCGTCGCCGTTGCGCCCACGAGCGCGAGGACGGCAGGCTGCCACGGATCGTTGAGCTGCGCGAGGGAGCCGAGCATGCGGTCGGCAGCCATCGTGTATTGCGTGAGGTCGTTCGTGCCAATCGAAGCAAAGTCGGCGACGCCCATCAGGTGATCGCTTGTGAGGGCCGCGCTCGGAGTTTCGACCATGATGCCGGCGCGCTCCACGCCAGCGGAGCGTGCCATCGACACGAAATCTTCGGTGTCCTCGAGTGTCGAGATCATCGGTGCCATGACCCACGGCTCAGCGCTCGTCTCGCAGCTCGCTTTTGCGATTGCCTTCAGCTGGTTCTCGAGCACCGAGCGCTTCTCCCACGAGGTGCGATAGGCCCGGACGCCAAGCGCGGGGTTCGGCTCGTCGGCATCGGTCAAAAACGGAAGCGGCTTGTCGGCACCCGCGTCGAGTGTGCGGATCACGACCTTCCTACCCGGGAAGTGCCGAAGCACCCCCGCATACGCCGCGGCCTGCTCCTCGATACTCGGCTCCTCGTCGCGGTCGAGGAAGCAGAACTCGGTTCGGAAAAGGCCCACGCCGTCAGCATTGGCCTCGGCGGCAAGTGCTGCGTCCTTTTCACCGCCCACATTGGCGAGCAGTGGAACGCGGGTACCGTCGGAAAGTTCCGCTCCCCCACCTGAGTACGTAAGGGGGTTTTTCACGAGCTCGTACCAGGTGGCGGAGAGTTCCCGCTCTCGGTCGCCGAACTCACTGGTCACGGTGCCGGCGGCGCCATCCACGTACACGACCGTTCCCGGCTCGATGCTCTCGACGCCTTTCGCGGCGACAACGGCAGGAATCCCAAGCTGGCGCGCGAGGATCGCGGTGTGCGACTGCGGGCCACCGTCGGAGGTGATAAGCGCCGAAACGATGGTCGGGTCGAGGGTTGCTGTGTCGGCGGGGGCGAGATCGATCGCGGCGAGTACGAAGCGCTCGGTCGAGAACGGGATGCCGGGCGCCTGTTCGCCGCGGAGATGGGCGACGATGCGAGCGCGCACATCCTTAACGTCGGCAACGCGCTCGGCCATGTAGCCGCCGAGGCCCTCAAGCATCGTGGCGACCTGCTCGCCGGCTTCCCACACGGCGCGTTCGGCGCTCATACCGGCGGTGCGTACAAGCTGCTCCGCGCTCGTTGTGAGCGTTGGATCCGCCGCCATTTGCGCTGTCGCCTCGAGAACGGCTTTGCCGTCGCCGTGTGCCGCCTCAGCGCGCTTCTCGAGGTCGGCCTTGACCGCGGCAGCGGACTCGGCGATTCGGGCGGCCTCGGTCTCGCGCGGTTCGCCCTCGGGGAGGGAGTCGTTAAGGGGAGGCTCGGCAACCGGCGGCGCCATGACCTTGACGGGGTCGATCACGCGTCCGGGGCTTACTGCGACGCCTTTGTAGTCAGTCATTGTTCTCCGATCTTCGCGCAACGCCGCTCAGTCTCACGAGCGAGCGCGCTCCTGCGGTGTGCATTGCGGGCGATATGGGCGCGGCGCGCGGCACATTCGGGACTTCCAGGGCGAATGCTCGCGCCGCAGCGGTCTCGGGCGCCCACGCGCCGCCCCTTATGAGCTCCCTCACGGTATCGCAACAGGCTGCGAGAAATGCTGGAACGCTGCCCTCAAAAGCGCCTCGAATCACACACAGACTTCATGCTTTGGTCTCTTCGAATGCGGTGGCAGTGAACTGCATGAGTTTCGCGGCGGGGGATTTTGCAAAGCCTAGTGCGGCGCTACGTTTCGTTCGCTTCGTGTCACTCAAATGGCAACATTCCAACCACTCGGATTGGATCGAAGGTCGCAGTGCGACTACAATAGGGCCGCCGCATCGCGGCACTCGGCAACGACGCCCCTGTTGTTTAAAGGAGAACAGCAATGATCGCACGGAGGACTTTCCTCACTCTCACGTCCGCTGGTATTGCGCTTGGCGCGCTCGCAGCATGTTCCAACTCCTCCGGTGGCGGTTCCGCTGGCGGGGACGACTCTGTCGAGGTTTTCACGTGGTGGGCCCAGGGCTCGGAGAAAGCAGGCCTCGACGCTCTCGTCAAGGTATTCAACGAGCAAAACCCCAAGATTAAGTTCGTCAATGGCTCCGTCGCGGGTGGTGCGGGCAGTGCCGCAAAGGACATGCTCCAGTCGCGCTTGCAGACCAAGAATCCGCCCGACACTTTCCAGGCGCACGCGGGTGGCGAGCTGACCGATTACATCAATGCTGGCCAGATCGAAGACGTCTCTGGACTCTACGACGAGTTCGACCTGCGCAAGGCCTTCCCTGACAGCCTCGTCGAGCTCCTCACGGTGGATGGCAAGATCTACTCGGTGCCGTCCAACATTCACCGTTCGAACGTCGTGTGGGCATCGGCAGCCGTGCTCGAAAAGGCCGGTATTGACCCGAAGGCTGTCCCCGAGACGTTCGATGCCTGGCTCGCCGATCTCGAAAAGGCCAAGGCTGCGGGTGTCACCGCGCTTTCTCTCGCGGCACCGTGGACGCAGGTCAACCTGCTTGAAGCAGTGCTCATGTCCCACCTCGGCGCGGACGCCTACAACGGCCTGTTCGACGGCTCGACTGACTGGGCAGGTGCGGAGGTCGCCACGGCAATCGCGGCGTTCGAGAAGCTCGTCAGCTACACCAACTCCGACCGAGATTCGCTCGATTGGCCCGAAGCGACAGCCCTCGTGATCGACGAGAAGGCCGCCTACAACGTCATGGGTGACTGGGCCGTTGCGGCATTCCAGGAAGCCGGCAAGGAAGACATGAAGGACTACGTCTACTTCGAGGTGCCCTCGGCCGCCTCTGGCGACAAGATCTTCGGCTTCCTCGCGGACTCCTTCACCCTGCCCGTGGGCGCACCGCACACCGACAATGCGAAGGCGTGGCTCAAGACCATCTCGTCAGTCGAAGGCCAGGAAGCCTTCAATCTCGCCAAGGGCTCGATCCCTGCGCGCACCGACGCTGATGTCTCGAAGTTCCCGGCGTATCAGCAGTCCGCGCTCGAGTCCTTCGCGCACGACAAGATCTGCGCCTCGATCGCCCACGGTGCGGCAACGTCGGTCGCGTGGCTCAACGCCATTTCCGACGCAACGAGCAAGTTCACCTCCGGCGCGACCGACGCCAAGGCGTTCCAGGCCGAGCTCGTTTCCGCCGCCGAATCGAACATGAAGAAGTAAGCTCCGCTTTCACATCGGTTTCGGGGCCGGGACTCTCATTTCCGACGCACGCCCGGCCCCCACCGATGTCACTTCCACCCTAGGACCAGGCATGAAAAAGTATGCGGCGCCCCTGCTGCTCATCTCGCCTTCGCTCATTCTCGTGGGGATCTTCGTCTACGTGCTTATGGCACAAAACGTGTGGACCTCTCTCACTGACAACCACACGGCAGCGCAAGCGAACGGCGTGCAACCCAGTAAGTTCGTTGGCCTCGATAACTACATCGCTCTTCTCTCGAGCCCCGATTTTCGCCACTCACTCATGAACCTCGTGATTTTCACGGTGGTGTTCTTGGGTGGCGCGATGATCACCGGGTTCGTGTGGGCGTGGCTTCTCGATCGCCCCATCAAAGGTGGTCGAGTGTTCCAAACCATCTACCTTTTCCCAATGGCTGTGTCCTTCGTGGCCTCGGGCGTGGTGTGGCGCTGGCTCCTCAACTCCAACCAGGGCGAGAGTGCAAGTGGGCTTAACCGCCTCTTTCAGATGGTGGGACTCGGCTTTCTCCAAAACCCTTGGTGGAACAACATCACGTGGGGCATCGCCGCGATTGCCCTTCCAGCGATTTGGCAGCTGAGCGGCTACGTCATGGCGCTCTTTCTCGCCGGCTTCCGCGGCGTTCCCGATGAGCTTCGCGAAGCGGGTCGCATGGACGGTGCGAGCGAGTGGCAAATCTACCGCCACGTGATCTTCCCGCAGCTCACCCCCATCATCATGAGCGCTCTCGTGATTATCGCGCACATGAGCCTCAAGAGCTTCGACCTCATCATGTCGATCTCGAAACCCTCGAACTACCAAACCAAGATCCCCGCCGTGGACATGTTCGTGTTTAAGTCGAGCTTCGATTACGCGAACGCGGCTGCCGTCGGCACGATTCTTCTCATCATCGTAGGTGTCCTCATCGTTCCTTATCTCATTCAGCAACACAGGGAGCGTCGGTCGTGAACACCTCCTCGATTTCTCCGTGGCGGTTCGCCCGCCTCACCCTTCTCCTCATCGGCGTCGTCCTCGTCCTGATTCCCGTCTATGTCCTCATCGTCACGAGCTTCAAAACGAGCGGCGATGCCTCGGCCGCCCGCGCGTGGGCGCTTCCAAGCGAGTGGACGCTTGAGAACTGGGCGGAAGCCTGGGAAACGCTCTCGCCTGCGATGGGACGTTCGTTTGCGATGGTCATTCCCTCGACGATCATCTCCTCGGCTCTCGGGTGCATGAACGGCTTTGTGCTGTCTCGCTGGCGTTTCCCCGGGGCGGATGTCGTATTCACGTTCCTCCTGTTTGGCATGTTCCTGCCCTATCAGGCCGTGATGATCCCCCTGCTCTCGCTCGTGCTTGCTCTGCCCATCGACTCGGGCGTTCCCTCGCTTATTCTCGTGCACGTCGTGTTCGGTATCCCGATCTGCACGCTCATCTTCCGCAACTACTTCGAGACGGTTCCCGAATCGCTCATCGAAGCCGCCAAGGTTGATGGCGCGGGGATGCTCCGCACGTTCTGGTCCGTTGCGCTGCCCATCTCGATTCCCGGTTTCGTGGTGGTCATGATCTGGCAGTTCACGAACGCGTGGAACGACTTCCTGTTCGCGGTGTTCTTCGCGACCCCGATGAACGGCCCGGTGACCCTCGCGCTCAACAACCTCGCCAACGGCGCGCTGCTGACCAACTACGGGGTGTCGATGGCGGGCGCACTTCTTGCTTCGGCTCCCACCCTCGTCGTGTACATCCTGCTGTCGAAGTACTTCATTTCGGGCATGATGAGCGGCTCCGTCAAGGGCTGAGAGCTCAAGCCACCGCGAAAGAGTAGGCATCGCGGGCACGCGCGGGGACCGTCGGACCGCAATGGTCCTGGAAACTCCCCCGCTCGTGCCCTAAGATGTCGAGGGCTGCACATGCAGGTCGTATGCCACCGGCCCCTCGTTTTCTCATCTCATCGCAGGAGGCTCGCATGGCACGCACGCAAGGTTTTGATCCAGAAAAATACATCGAGCTGCAGTCGAAGCACATCGCCGAAAGGCGCGCTCAGATCGGCGGGAAGCTCTACCTCGAGATGGGCGGCAAGCTTTTCGACGACCTGCACGCTTCGAGGGTTCTTCCCGGGTTCACACCGGATAACAAGATCGCGATGCTGTATGAGCTGAAGGATGAGCTCGAGATCCTTATCGCCATCAACGCCCACGATATTGAACACGACAAGATGCGCGCCGACCTTGGTATCACGTATGAGGAGGACGTTCTGCGCCTCGTGGATGTGTTCCGCGAGCGCGGTTTCCTCGTCAACACGATCGTGCTCACGCAAATGGACGATCGTAACGAGGCGGCGTCGCAGTTTAAAACTCGCATGGAGCGGCTCGGTTTGACGGTCGTGCGCCACCGCACGATCAAGGGCTACCCGGACCCGACCCTCGTCGTGTCCGAGGAGGGGCTTGGTCAAAACGAGTGGGCGAAAACCGAGCGCGACCTCATTATCGTGACGGCGCCGGGGCCTGGGTCGGGCAAACTCGCGACGTGCCTGTCGCAGATTTATCACGACCACAAGCGTGGAATCGCCTCGAGCTACGCGAAATTTGAGACGTTCCCGATCTGGAACCTTCCGCTTGAACACCCCGTGAACCTCGCCTACGAGGCGGCAACGGCGGATCTCGACGACGTCAACCTCATCGACCCGTTCCATCTCGAAACGTACGGTGAAAAGGCCGTCAACTACAACCGCGATATCGAAGCGTTCCCCCTGCTCAGGATCCTCCTCGAACGCATCCTCGGGCAGTGCCCTTACGCTTCTCCGACCGACATGGGCGTGAACATGGCCGGGTACGCGATCACCGACGACGACGCCTGCCGCGAGGCCGCGACGCAAGAGGTTGTGCGCCGCTACTTCAAGGCCCGTGTTTCCGAAAAAAAGCTCGAACTTCCCCCGCTCGAGTCGCAGCGCATCAAGCTCGTGATGGCCAAGCTCGGCGTGGACGAAACGATTCGCCCCACAGTGAAGCCTGCTCTCGCCCTCGCCGAAAAAACCGGCGGGCCTGCTTCGTGCCTCGAGCTTTCCGACGGCACCCTCATTACAGGCAAGACCTCAGACCTGCTCGGTGCTTCCGCTGCCATGCTCCTCAACGCGCTCAAGCATCTCGCGGGGATTCCCGAGGATGCCCTTTTGCTGTCGCCCGAGTCGATCAAGCCGATCCAGACTCTCAAAGTCGATCACCTGGGCTCACGCAATCCGCGCCTGCACACCGACGAAGTGCTCATCGCCCTATCGGTCTCCGCGGGAAGCGACAAGAATGCAGCCGCCGCGCTCGCGCAAATCAAGAACCTACGCGGCTGCGACGTGCACACGACGACAATTCTCGGCTCCGTCGACGAGTCCGTTTTCCGCGCCCTCGGCGTGCTTGTGACGAGCGAACCGGCATTTGGCAAGAAGACCCTCTTCCATAAATAGGAGGCGCGCTGGGGAACGCCGTTCCACGGTTTCCGATCTCCATGCTTCGGTGAACATTCCATAACGATGCGCGGCAATGGCGTCACCGCGGCGCCGTTGCCCTGCCACAATTGTGGAGGCGGCACTTCCGACGCTGCCACACGAGGAGGTTCCCCGATGCCTTACTGCCTTCCCACCCGTCCCACCGGCGTTCTCGGCGCAACCGCCGCGATCCTCCTCGCCGTCGCGAGCCTGACCGCGTGCAAAGGTGGCGGCGAGAACGTCGCCGACGGATCGGCCCACGCCGCAGAGTCCGCCCCAACTACCGAGAGCACCCCAACCAAAGCACGCGACACTAACGGCGAGTCGACGGAAGACGAGCCCTTTAGCGGCGAACCCGAATACTTCGATCCCGAAGGAAAAACACCTCCCGAGGATCTCAATGGCATGAAACTCGAGCGCTCGGAACTCTCACCCTTCGACGAGGGGTCCTACCGTTACGAAGCGCTCTACTCCGCGCCGAATGGAGACGACGAGACGCGCATCGTCCGGTTCGAGATGCAGACCAGTTCGTCGACACTTTTCACCTACCTCAAGGACTTTACGGACGAGGAGTACGTTTTCACGAGCGGCGAGTGGCACTGTGTCGAGGCCGAGTCTCACCTCGCCACTAACGACTCCCCCACGTGCGCGCAAATCGTCCCGAAATACAATCTTTACCTCGAGGTGTCCTCGAACGCCGATGGCTTTGAGCCGCTCGTGCGCCTCGGTGACGAAATCAAAGACGCGTTCCTCTAACCTTGTGCCTTGCGATCACCGATGAAGCAGCCGAATCCTCAACCCACTGCGTCAACGCGCGCGAACAACACGTTTCTATGGACGCTGCTCGGATGTGGCGGCGCATTGTTTGCGCTCGCAGCACTCACTGTTGCCGGGCTTCTTGCCTTCATGTTCCTGGGCGATAGGGAAGAGCAAGCGTCGGACCCCTCCCCCGATACCTCAAGCTCCCAGGCTGTGTCCCCCAAATCCGGAGAACCCGAAACGGTGGGCGATACCCACCTTGCTTATTCCGAAGCCCGCGGGGAAGACCCGGATCACGATTACGTCGTGCGCGCCCGCTACGAAGATGAGAGCGGCGGCGGGTTCGAGATCGGGATCGAGAATGATACGGGCCGCACGTTTGAAGAGGACACCGCCGGCCTCATGAACCGGCAAGACATCGGGCCTTGGGTGTGCGGGACGCAGTACGAGATGAACGTCTGCATGGCCGACGACGAACGTGGAAGAGTTCTCCTCGTTCCGCTTGATACCGACGCCGACCTCAGCACCATTGCGGCCTGGGGTGAAGAGTTTATGGAGCAACTCAAATAGCCGAAGTAGATCTCGCCCCGCACACCGCGCCGTAGATTAACGGAAGCCCTAGTACTCCTTCGGTGTGATGTGTAATACTGACGAACGGCACAGCGTTACAGTCAGCTGCGCTATCCCTTGTGCGCGTGCGCACACCGCCCCACCCGATGAGGACCCCGCACATGTCGAACAACCAGTGGAATCAGGCTCCAATCAATCACGGTGCGGTGCAGGGGCAGCCCGCTATGGGATACCCGGGCGCTATGCCACAGCAAAAAAAGAGCAATACCGGCCTATGGGTCGGCTTCGGCTGCGGCTGCCTCTTGCTCCTCGCCCTCCTCATCGGTGTCATCGTGCTCGCAGTGATGCTCATGGGCGGGGACGATTCGAAGGAATCGAAAGACGGTGGCACGACGACATCGGCTGCAGCACCGGCACCAAATCCAGCGCCCGCCCCCAGCGGCGGCGACAGCACGGCATCAAATCCCGCTCCGGCTCCCAACGATGGTGGCAACGACCCAGGGCCTGCTCCCATGCCAGAACAGCCCTCGGGCGACAGCAGTTCAAATAAACCGCAACAAGTCGGCGACTACACACTCGCCGGTGTTGGAACAGGCAATACTGTCGGTGCGGATTACGTCGCTGCCTACAGCAACAGCGCAATGGACATGATCGAAGTGTCGGGCGCGGCAAATCCCACGCTCAGCCCCGAGGATGAAAAGAAAACCATCACTGGCGGACAAGAAATCAACGGCTGGACGTGCGGGACCTTCCAAGGAGACCCGAGCCAAAACATTTGCGTGAAATCTTCCAACGGCACCGACGTCGTGAAGGTGATCGGCACGCCAGATGCCCAAACTCTCGCCAACTTCGGTGATCAGTTCATCGCAGCCGGAGGAGCGAGCTCATGACCCAATTCACGCCACACGGCGGCCACCTTCCCGGAATACCGACCGCAAAGAAGAGCAGGACCGGCCTGTGGGTTGGCCTCGGCTGCGGCTGCATCGTGCTGCTCGCCCTCATCGTCGGCGGCATCATCCTCGCGTTCGCGCTCATGAGCGGGAATGATTCGAAGGAATCGGGCGGCGACGACACGACCACGTCGTCTACAGCTCCCGACCCGAGCCCACAAGACGACGGCCAAAGCGATCCAGCGTCGGCACCACCAAGCGATGAGGGCGGGGACGAACGGACCTCGCAGCCCGCACCGACACCGGAACCCGAGCCCGACGACGGCTCCGGGCCAGTCGAAGCTCGGGGCGGCGAACCCCAAAAGATCGGAGACGCCGTTCTCGTCAACTCCGGGGAGCCCCACCAAGCCCCTCAAAACTTTGACTTCCATTCCGTGTACCAAATGCCCGACGGCACCCAGATCGAAGTTGGAGTCGGCAAGAACACCGACCGTAACGCTGAGAGCGTTGCGAAGACCCTCCCTAACCCCCAAAAAATCGGCAAATGGACATGCGCCGTGGAAGAGTCCAGCTCACTTACCGGCTGCATCACGCAAGACGCCACTCACGGCTACGTGGCGATTGGAGCCAAGACGCTCGCCCCCAACGAACTCGCAGCATGGGGCGACGAACTCCTTGGAGCGTTGAATGAACAACAATAATTGGCAGCAGACCCCCGATCCCCACGCAGAACCAACCGAGTACCAGGCTGGCAGCCCTTACCAAGCACCACAGGGCGGCACTCCAATGACCCAACCGGGCCCGGTACCCCCGGAAAAGAAAAACAGGATGGTTCTGTGGGTCGCGATCGGGATGGGCGTCGCATTCGTGCTCCTTCTCATCGCCGGTGGAGTTCTCGCCTTCATGCTCATGAACAACAAAGACAAGGAAGCGTCGGACTCTAAAGACGACACGACCACGAGCGCACCCGCGCCCGCCCCGAACCCCAAGGCTCCCGTGAGTGATGGCGGTGGGGATAACCCTGTACCTAACCCCAACCCGGCTCCAGCACCTGGTCCGAACCCAGCGCCGCAGCCGAACCCCAACCCGGCTCCGAATCCAGACCCGAATCCCGGACCTCAACCTGCACCGGCCCCAGGGCCCAACGGTCCTGACCCTGGCCCCCAGCCGGCGCCGGGACCGAACGGGCCGGATCCCGCCCCGGGCTCGAATCCCAGCGGCGGCTATACTCCCCCGGATCAAGTGGGAGATTTCAAAGTCGACGAAAGCCAACCGAAACTAGATTTCGGTGATGTTGAGAAGGTGTACTCCTCACCAAACAGCTCTGCGATCTTCTGGGTCGAGGTATTCCACGATACCGAGAGCGGTCGACTCTTTGTCCAAGATCTTGACGCGACCGGAAAACAGATCGGCAACTGGAAATGCCAAGAAGACGCCTTCGTAGAGAACGGCGGCGACTGTTACGCCCAGGGCCCTGGCGGCGCGATCGTGCTCATTATGGCCTCCAATGTGAAAGACCTCAACGAGATCGCCCAGTTCGGCGATCAGCTTGCGACCGCGCCACACTAAAGCACCCGAACGGGAGCACACACAGCGTGGGGGTGAGATGTGCGAGCCAAGGCAAAGACGCCGAGGTGCATTCCGTAAGCAAAAGCTCGTCAGGATCCTCCCGCCTGCGTTTTTCAACCCCTGGTGCTCTCACCGCAATTTTGAGATAGGCAACTCTAGGTTTCCATCGATGTGATGTGTAATACTGACTGGCGCCTGCGCCTACATTGGCGTCTGCGACACGTCCCGTCCGCTTCTCGCACCTTCGCGACCCAGCACAGCAGGAAGACATCGAACATGAGCAACCCCGAATGGCAACCAGGAGCTGCTTCGAGTGCAAATCCGAACGGCAACCAAGGCTACGACCAGCAGCCCTCATACGCTCAGGGCAGCTTCCAAGGGCAATACAACCAGCCCACGGGATACCCCGTGAGCAGCATGCCGCCGCAGAAAAAGAGCAAAGCTGGCCTATGGGTTGGAATCGGCTGTGGTGCTCTCCTTCTTCTCGCGCTCCTGGTCGGTGGAGGTGTTCTCGCGTTCACGCTCCTCAGCGGCGACGACAAAAAAGAGGTTCCTGCCTCAGAAGTGAGCTCCGCGGAAAAGGACCTCAAAGGCAAGGACGACAAGGGGAACAAGAATAAAAACGGGGGTTCAGCTCCTGCTCCGAATCCCGCACCTGGTGGAAACAGTGGCGACAGCCCTCAACCCGGCGACGGTAAGAATATCCCCCAGCCGATGCCCCAACCTGGCGCCGGGGGCAACGACCCGCAACCCGGGGACGGCGGGAATAGCCCTCAGCCGGGACAAGGCGGAGGAGAAGCTCCGCAGCCCGGCGGCGGAGGCGAAGCACCAAAGGGGAACCTGCCCCAGCAGGTTGGCTCGACAAGCCTCGACCCCTCGTTCGGCGATGCCGGAATCGGCGACGTTGGCGGAACCTACGTCTCTCAGGATATGACTCTTGTCTATATCGCTTCGATCATCAATGACAAAGACACCCAAGACATGTTCACAAAGTACGGAAGTGGAGAAAAGAAGACCGTAGGCAGCTGGACATGCGAATCCAAAACCACGAATAGTCATACGTGCTACAAACAGAACTCTTCCGGCGCACTCGTCTATATCATCGGTGCAAACGCCGGAGCGCTGAGTCCCGAAGACGTTACCGCCTGGGGCGACGAGTTCATTTCGAAGATGGGATAGACATTCTCGCCTGGACTTCCCACTCCTCAAAAACGACAACAAAAGTGCAAGAACCCTTCGTAAGGTAATTGCAAACTACTCAGCGGCTCCGCCAGCGCATTTAGCCCATGCCATCCCGCCCGAAAGCGGCGATGATCTCGATAAAGGCGAAAACCTCGCGGAGCCGCACGAGTCCAATGGCATGATTCCGTCGGAGCGTAGCAACACTTGAGCACAGACTCGGTGGCCAGACAGGCAGGGGCCGCTCCAGGACAAGATGCCGGCGAAGCTTCGGGCACCGGCTCCTGACTATCGCCTCACCTACAAAGCATCTAACACCGGCGAAAAGGTGGAGCAATCAGCTTTTCGCCTCGATGCCCTCGATCGACGGATACGTTCAGTGACCAAGCGAGCGAGAGCGCTCAGCTAGCTGCCTCTCTTCCCCATGCGGGCAGCGCGATCGGTAAACACACGGATGATGCAAGCATTCGCATGAAGGCAAAAGAAAACCCCGAACCTAAGCTCAGGGGTATTGGCTCCAAAAATTCGGGCGTTAAATGTGGGGAGCCCCGACCGTAGCGGCCGGGGCTCCACCCTCAAAGAATAGTTCGGCGGTGTCCTACTCTCCCACACCCTCCCGAGTGCAGTACCATCGGCGCAGTTAGGCTTAGCTACCGGGTTCGGAATGGAACCGGGCGTTTCCCCAACGCTATGACCACCGAAA
>OBJZ01000113.1_pt1 | contig 51881 bp, 33 predicted proteins | sample 1481641 | NCBI WGS metagenome assembly OBJZ01 (sample SAMN02364493, study PRJEB22542) | human gut metagenome | isolation source: fecal sample | host: premature infant | place: USA: Chicago, IL | collected 2012-01
CCCGCGACCCTCACCTTGGCAAGGTGATGCTCTACCAACTGAGCCACATCCGCGTTACTCGTGCCGCTCGGCACGCATGAAAGTTTACGCAACTTTTGGCCTCAGCGCAAAAATCTGAGTGTGGCGTTAGTCATGCTCAAAAGAAACCTCAGGTTCACCTTCGTTTAACCTGCAAAAAGCTGCAGCGGGTGCACTCTGATTCAACATAGCGAAGGGCTCAATGAGCAAATCCCTTAAACAAAAAATCCGGCTGCTGCCGGATGGTGGTGGGCGATACTGGGATCGAACCAGTGACCTCTTCCGTGTCGAGGAAGCGCGCTACCGCTGCGCCAATCGCCCGAGGTGGGTACCGGATTCGAACCGGTGTATACGGCTTTGCAGGCCGCTGCCTCGCCTCTCGGCCAACCCACCAAGTCATCTCAGACCGAGCGGATGACGGGACTCGAACCCGCGACCCTCACCTTGGCAAGGTGATGCTCTACCAACTGAGCCACATCCGCGTGCCGCCCTCTTGAACCGGTTGGCTCAACAGGTGCGAGAAGAACACTAGCACGGTTCGAAGTAGAAAATAAAATTTACACCGCCGTGATACCTACCACTCTCAAAGCTTTTCCGCATTACTGCAACGATTCTTCCGCCCTTGCACAGCTACCACCCGCGTTTTACATTTGCCGATTTTGTGTAGAGGCTTGAGGTTTGCTAATGTTTGTCTTCGCCGGGCCATTGGCGCAGTGGTAGCGCGCTTCCTTCACACGGAAGAGGTCACTGGTTCGAACCCAGTATGGCCCACCGGTTTTGCCCCCGCCGCCCGGGGGCTTTTTTACTGCCTCCCTAGCGCGAGCGGCCACAAAATCTGTTTTGCACCTGCTATCCTCGGCTATCTTTGCTAAAACGTGAGAACCTAAAGGCATGAATATTAGGCCAGGAATTCCGTATCCACTAGGCGCAACATACGACGGCTCGGGCACTAATTTCGCCCTGTTCACCTCGGTGGCTAGTTCTGTTGAGCTTTGCCTTATTAGCGAAGATCTAACCGAGGAGCGCATAAAACTTACCGAATGCGACAACAACGTCTGGCATGCTTACCTACCTGGGATTTCGCCCGGACAACGGTACGGCTACCGCGTCCACGGCCCGTTTGATCCCGGTGCTGGCCATCGTTGCGATTCTTCTAAGTTGCTTCTGGACCCCTACGCCAGAGCGATCGAGGGCGAAGTTCAAAACAACAATTCGGTCTATTCCTATCAATTCGACGATCCCGGCCAGCGCAATAACGACGATTCGTTGGGCTCTACCATGTTGTCTTTAGTTACTAGCCCCTTTTTCGATTGGGCCCACGACCGGCCTCCGGGACGCGATTATCACGAACTTGTGATTTATGAAGCCCATGTAAAGGGCTTGACCATGCAAAATCCAAATATTCCCGAGGAACTGCGTGGCACCTATGCAGGAGTCGGCCACCCTGCCACTATCGAGTATTTGAAGGAGCTAGGGGTAAATGCGATTGAGTTGATGCCAATCCACCAGTTTGTCAACGACTCGTATTTGAAGGAGCGCAATCTTTCGAATTACTGGGGCTACAACACCATAGGATTTTTCGCTCCCCACAACGGCTACAGTTCTGACCCGCATAACACGGTTCAAGAATTCAAGCAGATGGTCAAGGCCCTGCACCAGGCAGACATCGAAGTTATTTTGGACGTGGTCTACAACCACACCGCCGAGGGCAACCATATGGGCCCCACCCTATCTTTTAGGGGCATTGACAACGCTTCCTATTATCGACTGGTTGACGACGACAAGGCGCACTACTTCGATACCACGGGCACGGGCAATTCTTTGTTGATGCGTTCACCTGCGGTGCTGCAACTTATTATGGATTCGCTACGCTACTGGGTTAGCGAGATGCACGTTGACGGATTCCGCTTCGATCTAGCTTCCACCTTGGCTCGCCAATTTCACGAGGTTGACAAGCTGTCGGCTTTCTTCGAGCTTATTCACCAAGATCCAGTCGTTTCGCGGGTGAAGCTAATTGCCGAGCCCTGGGATGTAGGCGAGGGCGGATACATGGTGGGCCAGTTCCCCGTACTTTGGAGTGAGTGGAACGGTTCCTATCGCGACACTGTGCGCGATTTTTGGCGCGGGCAGTTTTCTACATTAGCTACGTTTGGGTCTAGGTTGGCGGGTTCTTCGGACCTGTACCAAGACGACGGTCGCAAGCCCATGTCCTCTATCAACTTCGTTACCGCCCACGACGGTTTCACGCTGAATGATTTAGTCTCTTACAACGAAAAACATAACGAGGCCAACGGCGAGGGCGGCAAAGATGGCTCGGACGACAATAAATCGTGGAATTGTGGTGCCGAGGGAGAAACTGAAGATCCGGAAGTTTTGAACTTAAGGATGCGCCAGCGCAAGAATTTCATTGCCACGCTGATGGTCTCTCAGGGGGTTCCCATGATCTCTCACGGTGACGAGGTGGCTCGCACCCAGGGTGGCAATAACAACGCCTATTGCCAAGACAACTCGATATCGTGGATGAGTTGGAAGGAAACTGACACGTCTACCGAGATGTTTGATTTCACTAAGAGGGCGATTGCCTTGCGCGAGCAGCATCCGGTGTTCCGCCGTAGGCGTTTCTTTGCTGGCAACCCCCATCAGGGTGGCGAGTCCGAACGCGGCGAGATCGAGTGGATGAACCCCGATTCCTCGCACATGACTGCCGAGTCTTGGGACGCAGCCTATGCCCGCACCCTGATGTTCTTTTTGAATGGTCTGGCTATTGGAGAACCCGATCAGATGGGCAACCGAATTGTCGATTCTGATTTCTTAGTTATGATGAACGCCGCGCCCGAGGACATCGAATTCACCATCCCTGCTCAAGGTTACGGTTCAAGCTGGACTGTTCGCCTAGACACCGACGAGCAATACGTCGGCTCTGAATTTCACGCAGGCGAGACGATCTGTTTGCGCAATAGGTCAATTTTAGTTATGGAACACGCCCGGGCAGCCGGCGAGGACAGCCCCACCGTTAGCATCGAGAAAGTAGTGCCGCCAGTGCACAATGAATAGGAGAAGCCATGAGTCACCCCCACTTGCCGGAAGCTGGAAAACGCCTTCCCGTCACCACGTACAGGCTACAGCTGAATGCAGATTTCACCTGCGCTGACGCCGTGGGGGTGCTCGACTACCTAACCCGCCTGGGCGTAACTGACATTTACCTGTCCCCCATTTTGCAAGCCGCCCCCGGGTCTACACACGGCTACGACGTAGTCGATCACCGGCATATTTGGCGCGAGATCGGCGGGCGCGAAGCTTTTGAGGAGCTGGCAAGGCAGGCACACAAGCGTGGTTTGGGCGTGATTGTAGACGTTGTACCAAATCATATGGCTGTCCCTACCCCGGTGTGGCACTGCCGGGCCATGTGGTCGGTTTTAAAACGTGGCCCGGAATCTGAATACGCCAATTGGTTCGACGTCGAAGTAAATGAACCGATTTTGATGCCCATTCTGGGCTCCCGCATAGGCCAGGTACTTTCAGCTGGAGAACTGGAGCTGGTACAGATCGTTGTACCTACAGAGCCCGAACGCGGCAAGCAGTGGGTGCTGCGTTACTTCGATCACGTATTTCCGGTTGCCGAGGGTACTGAATCTTTGCCTTTGGAGGTGCTCGTCGAGCGACAGCACTACCGGCTGGCCCATTGGAAGGTAGCCTCCGAAGAGCTAAATTACAGACGTTTTTTCGATGTGGGAACTTTGGCGGGGATCAGGGTTGAGCTGCCCGAGGTCTTTGAGGCAACTCATGCACTGCTGCTAGAGGAATTCAGGAACGGCTACATTGACGGTTTCCGGGTGGACCATCCCGATGGGTTGGCCGATCCGCGTGGTTATTTTCGTGCTCTTTCCAAAGCCACCGGAGGGGCGTGGATAGTAGCCGAGAAAATACTCGAGGCCGACGAGCAAATGCCTTCTGACTGGCCGGTGTGTGGCACTACTGGCTACGACACCGCTTGGCGTTTGAACGCACTGAATGTAAAGCAGTCTGCTGCCTTGTCGCTGGGGGCGGTCATGACCGAGGTTACGGGGGATTCGCCCTCGAAATACGCCGACTTGGTTAGACAGGCAAAAGAGCAAATAATAGACACCTCGCTTGCCGCTGAAGTGCACCGGCTGGGCAACATAATTTGGAATATTTGTCTACAGGATTTCCGGCTGCGCGACCACACCTTCCGCGGCTTAATCGAGTGTTTGCGCACTTTGATTGTCGAAATGGACCGCTATCGGGCTTACGTGGTCCCGTCCGAGCCGGCCTCTTCTCTTGCTCGTGCTGTCGTCGAGGGCGCAGCTAGGCGTGCCCGGAAGCAGATTCCGGAGGATCTTTCGGACACCATGGATGTGATAGTTGCGCTGGTGTTGGGTGACGAAATAGGGTCCGCGGGGAACTACGAGTCGCAGGCCCAGCGCGACGAGGTAATCATTCGCTTCCAGCAGGTGTGCGGGGCGGTAATGGCAAAGGGCGTCGAAGACACGGCGTTCTACCGTTGGACTCACTTGCTTTCTCTGACTGAGGTGGGGTCCGATCCGCAAAAGTTTGGCATCAGTGTCGACGAGATCCACCGCCACGGCGCCTACATTTCTGAGCAGTGGCCGGCAACAATGACCTGTGGATCCACCCACGATGCCAAGCGTAGTGAGGACGTGCGCGCGCGTTTGAATACGTTGGCTTCGTTCCCCGAAAAGTGGGCGCAGCTGGTCGAGGATATGCGCGCGCAAACGGCCGAATACCGCCCGCGTGACCTCGATGGTCGTAGCGAATATATAATTTGGCAGACTTTAGTTGGCACTTGGTCCGATCGAGGTCCTATCGGCTTTGAGAGGCTGAAGGAATATCTACTCAAGGCCGCTCGCGAACAGAAGACTTGGACTAGTTGGACCAGTCCAGACACTGCCCGCGAAGGTCGCTTAGTTGAGTTTGCCGAACGGGTTTTGGCCGATCCGCAAATAGGTAAGCTTGTCGCAGGCTGGCGCAAAGAAACCTCCGGGGCAACTAGCGTGGCGATTTTGGCTACCAAGGCATTGCAACTGACAATGCCAGGGGTTGCTGACCTTTATCAGGGCAGCGAGGTAGTGGGCACGAACCTTGTCGATCCCGACAACCGCCGTCCGGTTGATTTTGCTGGACTGTCCCGGTCTTTACGGCGTCTCGAGGAAGGGGCAAGTCCCGAGACTTTGGATGAGCAAAAACTCGACGTGGTGCGGAAGATTCTGGCCTTGCGGGCCAAATTTCCGCAGGTATTTGTTTCGGCCTCTTCCGCCTACTGGGCTCTGCCGGTCTCTACGTCGCACGCGCTCGCCTTTGCTCGTGGCATCGAAAAAGCGCAGGTGGTAGTGATTGCTGCAAGGAATTTCGCCAAGAAAGACAATTGGGATTCTCACACAGTAGGGATTCCGAAGGGGGAATGGGTTTCGATCTTTTCAGGCTCGCGCTGTGCGGGCGGCGTTCGGTCTCTAGCTGAGGTATTGGGAGAGTCTGCAGTCGAGATTTTAGTGGGGACTGAGATGGATGTTGTTAGCTGAAGCCGGTAGAGCCCGCGTTCCCGTATGGGCTCCCGCTGCTGGAGGGGTGGAGCTGGTTCTAGCAGATAGACGGATCCCCATGGAAGCGGAGAAAAATGGGTGGTGGGTAGCTCCCACCGCACTCGCGGATGGCATTGACTATTCCTTCAGCATAGATGGAGGCCCTCCCCTTCCCGATCCGCGCTCGGCGCGCCTGCCAGGAAGAATTCACGGCCCCTCGCGTACTTGGAGTGCGCCCTCGTCTGTACCGCCGTGCGAGGGCGGAGCGAAGGTCCTCGGCGGGGTGATCTACGAACTACACGTGGGCACGTTCACTCCTGAGGGAACATTTCAGGCTGCGGCCGCAAAGCTACCTCTTCTAAAAGATCTGGGCGTTAGCACGGTTGAGCTAATGCCCGTAGCCTCCTTCGATTCTTCCCACGGATGGGGATACGACGGGGTGTGCCCTTACAGTGTGCACGAGGCCTACGGCGGCCCCGACGGGCTTATAGAATTTGTCTGCGAGGCCCATAAAATAGGGCTGGCTGTATGTATCGATCTGGTCTTGAATCATCTGGGCCCTGTAGGCAACTATCTGGCCAAGTTCGGACCCTACTTCACTGAACGACACAGCACTCCTTGGGGCGATGGCCTCAATTTAGATGACTCCTCAACCGAGGTGCCCCGGCAGTACCTTGTGGGGGCGGCACTCAGATTATTTTCAGTATTTGGGGTCGACGCGCTGCGCTTAGATGCGGTCCACCAGATTAAGGACAACTCCGAGGTTCATCTACTTCAAGAGCTTTCGGTAGCTGTGAAAAAACTTTCGTCTGAGCTGGGCAGATCTTTGACCCTGATCGCAGAATCTGATCTGAACGACGTTTCGATGGTTCGTCCAGTATCCGAAGGGGGAATGGGAATGGACGGACAGTGGGACGACGATATCCACCACGCCCTCCACGTAACGTTCACCGGAGAACAGCAGGGATATTATAAGGATTTTGCTGATCCGGGCGCTCTTTGCAAGGTTTACGAGCAGGTTTTTTACCACGACGGCTCGTATTCTTCCTTCAGGGGAAAGAATTGGGGGCGCCCAGCCGGCGATGTTGAACGGTGGCGTTTTGTTGCTTGCACTCAAAATCACGATCAGATCGGAAACAGGGCAAGGGGCGATCGACCAAACCTGACTCTGGCTCAAGCGGGTAGCCAGGGTGCACTACTGCTGCTGAGCCCGTTCACTCCCCTCCTATTCATGGGTCAGGAGTGGCACACAAAGGTCCCCTTTACTTTTTTCACATCTTTTTCTGACCCCACCGTAGCCCAGAGCGTAAGCGCAGGTAGAGCCCGGGAATTCGCACATATGGGATGGGACGAAAAGGTACCCGACCCCCAAGATCTAAAAACCCGCGACAGCGCAGTTTTGGATTGGCAGAATGCAGCCTTGCCGGCAGGGCTAGAGTTGAGGGCGTTTTACAAAAAACTGATCGTGTTGCGAAATGATTTCGATCTGGCTAATCCTTCAAAGCCAACCCGGCTTCAGGCCAGTGCCAACCAGATAGTGTTGGACCGCGCAGAGCTGCGCCTTGTGGTAAATAGAGGCAACACGGATCTATTCCAGTATATTCCCGCCAACGTGGCGGTGTTGCCCTGGCAAGCCCATCTTGACCAGTCCACCTTGAGGTTGCCGCCGTGGTCTGCAGCGGTGCTATATCGCCTGTAGGGGAATTGGCCCAGCAAGCCCTGCCCGCCGGAGCTTTGCTACTAAGGTGTGAGTAGACACTAGGAGGCAAGGATGCTCCGCGAGGACTACACCGCCAGCGATTTAGAAGAGCTCGCTCACAAACAGCCACATCTATGGCCCCAAATTTTGCACCACCCGGCCTGCAGCAACGAGCTGCGCACCTGGATTGGCGAGCGCAGCTCAAGAACGCGCAACCAGGCCAAAACCCACGTGAGATTCGGCCTGGTTGTTGGCGTCGGGAGTATTTTGTTTGCGCTTATGGTAGCTGCAATGACTCTTTAAGCCAGGTACTCGTAGCCCATACAAATGCGGCCGCCGTCCTCGGTGTATTCGACCAACCCCACCTGCTTGTAGCCTGCCTTCTCGAACACTGCCCGCATGCGTTTGTTTTCCTCGGAAGTATCCCCACGTTTGTTGCCATTGGGAGATATTTGGGCCGCAAAATTCAGTAGCTTGGACGCAATTCCCAGCCCTTGGGCATCCTTCGAAATCGCCAAGCGATGCACAACTAGTGTGCCTTCGCGCGGCGTCTTCCACTCCAATTCGTCGTTGTCGTAGGCGGGCTCTGGCTCGGGGTCCAGGCAGATAGTACCTACAACAGTTCCGTCGGCTTCAGCCACGTACGAGATACCGCGGTCGATGTCGTGGGAAATCGTGTGTTCGTTGGGGTAGTCGCCCTCCCACTGGTCTACCCCCTGGGCACGCAAAGCCTCTTTACCAAAATCAATGATTTCCATGATGACCGGTAGGTCGTCCATGGTGGCGTGACGGATGTCGATTTCCATAGATATGCGTCCCTTCGGAGAATATATCGATGACCTGACTTTAACACGAAAGGTAGCCCCTACCCTAGTGTCTGATTCAAAAGCGATTTTCTTCTGAAACGTGCACTACCAGGTAGTATGCCCTAAGTTGCGGCGCTGTTAGGCTACTGTTTCACAAATATTCAATATCGCTTCCCCGGTCTATAGCTTTAGACACTAAAGGCCACAATCATTATTTTGCCCAGCTAGCAGTACTGGCTGAATTTTTTATAGGCCTAGGAAGGGAAGATTTGGCTCAGTTTCTTTTTCCAATAATGTTGCTAGGTGGGAGAAGTATGCCTTCCGGTCGGCTGCCTCGATCACCGTGGCGTTTGGAGGGCGGTCGAATTTGTCCCAAGCCATAGCCGAGTACCCCCTGGTGAGCGCGGAGGAGGTGTCCACGTCAACCCGATACTGTTTCTCCTCCAGAACTAATTCAGGATGCAGTAGGCACGAAAGAGTAAGGGAATCCGGATGCGTGGAGCCATTGACTCCCACTGATTCGTTGAAGTCCAGGGTAGTGTCGCAGACTTTCTTGAAAAATTTTGCGAGAACCGTGGGCTTATCTGTGAGCTTGGCATATTCCTTGCGGGTAATAGTGGCGTCGCGCAAAGTAACCGGATCCCAGGTGAGCACGTGTATGTCTGAAAAGCCTGCAGTAAACACTATTTGGGCGGCCTCAGGGTCTACGTAGAAGTTGAATTCTGCCGAGCTGGTAGTATTTCCGCGCCCGTTGTTAGAACCGCCCATTATGAAAAGGCTCTTCACATTTTTCACAAAGTTGCGGTCTTTCACAGCTGCCGTGGCCACATTGGTGAGTGGACCGATTGCTACTACGCTCACCTCGCCAGGGGCGGCTGCCGTAATCCGGATGAGGGCGTCTACGGCATGTTCGTCTGCAACTTCAGTTCTTGAAAAGTCCATGCCGAGACCGCCGGCTCCGTCTCCATGAACTTCCTCAGCAGATACCCATTCGCGTAGCATCGGTTGCGAACAGCCCACGTGGATAGGGACTTGTCCGAGCTTCCCGGCAGCATTTAGGGTCATTTGCGCGTTCTTCACCTGGCGTTCAAAGCCTACATTGCCGGCTACCATAGTGATGGCCCGCATATCCGCTACTTCGTCGAGTAGGCCAACCAGGATTGCCACACAATCGTCCTGAGCAGTATCTGTGTCGAGTATAAAAGGTACCTTCATGTTTCCTCCTCGCACAGCATATCGGCCAGATGGTTTTAGCGCTCGGCGAGTTTAGCGCGGCTCGTCGCTAAGTCCCCGCCAGAATGCAACTGCGGGCCGAGAGTTCCGTACCGCTACGATCATGTCCGGTGCGCTAGCGAAAGACCGACAAACTAAACCCACAGCTTGTCTGGTCTTGAATAATTCGCCCTGCGACAGAAAGCTTATTACTACACTCCATATAAAGCACTATTGTTCCAGCAGCTTCATTTTCCGGTAGTGTAGTTTTACCTGTTTTTGGGTAGCTCGCAAAAATGCGAACGCGCAATTCCAATCTGCTAGCGCATATTCTAGGCGAATAACGTGATCTTCGTTTTTTGGCCCTGGTGTTGCCATTTCGTCTTTTATTTTCTCTATTGCGACGTCAACTTGTTCGACTGCTTTATCTAAAGCGGCTATTGTTTCCACGGCGATCTCCTTTGATCAGTGCGGGCACCTCTTTCAGGTAATTTTATCGTACGGCTTGCCTACCTGTAATGGGACGTGAGGCCCTACTGGCGGCTTATGTGTGGCGGAATTTTCAAAATAAAAGAAGCCCGCGCCCAGTATTAACACTTGCCCTAAGCGCGGGCTCCACTTTGGCGACTCAGTCAAGGTGCAACATAGCCGCCGGATATGGAAAACTCTGAACAAAGTTAGGGTTCAGGTCAACGGAGCGATCTAGCCTGAAAGAAGTGAAACAAGCAGGCTAAACCGCTACAACCCTTGAAAATCAAAGTTCCACTCAAAATGGTAATAAACGTTTAAGGGTTTGGCATGTCCAAATGGTAAGAGTTTTCGCACACCTTTTGGCTCTTGCTACCGAGCGCCATTCTTATAACTTGGGTATGCCAAAACACTCCACTCACTAGTAACCTTCTTTTGTCGCCCTTACGGGCCCCACGCCGCGATCACATGTGAGGCCCGGGCGACATTTCACTGTGCGTTTATCATAAGCTCCTTAAGTAGCCCCTGGTGAACGTTTGGCCAACCGGCAAGAATTGAGCCTTTTTGGCAAACATCCATCCTCGTGCCGTCAAGGCGCGTAACGGATGCTCCTGCTTCCTCGCATATAAGTGTTGCAGCAGCGATATCCCAAGGGGAAACCCACATATGGACGAAGGCTCCAGCCCGACCAGCCGCGACTTCCACTATTTCTAGAGCCGCCGAGCCGTACCGTCTGTGTCCCCGCGAATGCACTAGCGCATTTGCAAGGCGGGGCATTGCGCAGATCTCTTTAATGTCGGTAATTATGATCGCGTCTTCAAAGCTCCGTTCGCTATCAACTTCCCATATAGGCTCTCCATTACATGACGCCCCTTGACCAAGCCCGGCTACGTAAAAGAGGTCTTTAGTTACGTCTACTACGCATCCCCAAATCGGTTTGCCCCCTTCTAGCAGTGCTAGGGAAATGGCATAATCTCGCCCGGTGGCAACATAGTTCATTGTTCCGTCTATTGGGTCTAGAACCCACACTCTGCCTCTAAAGTCTTCGACACTGTGGGATTCCTCCCCCATCATCTTGTAGCCTGTGAGCGCGATAAGTTCTTTGGCAACATAGTTTTCAATCTCTCTGTCAACCTGGGTCACCAGATCGTTGCGATTGGCTTTTACAGAGATTTCCAGCTCCCTGGCCTCTAAAGCAATCTGCCTTGCATGCCTGAGGACAGGAAGCGCTATTTCGCTGATTTCTTTCAGGCTCATTTTGCCGCTGCCCTCTTATCGGCACGGAGCATTTTTTCCTCAAGTAATGCAACACCGGCCAGGCATGCTAGGCCCACTACGGCAGATGCGATCAAGACGGTGAAGGTGGACCCCCAACCATGCAGAGTGTAGCCAAGGATGTTTAGCCCGCTCTTTTCTGGATCTGCGATTCTACCCAGCAGAACCTTAGCCATTGAATCCCCGAAAATATAGCCAAATGCTCTGGGCACTGCGTTAACTACTACGGTTGCGTTCTTTGGTGCGAATCCGATTACGCAGATGCCAATTAGTGTCACTGGTCCAAAGATCAGGAACCCGATGAAGAACAGTGCTACGGATACGACAACTACTGAAGTGGCGAGGGAGTACACCCATATGGGGAGGATGACGAGTCCGATGCCTATGGATCCTGCCAGCGCTCGTCTTCCACCTAGTTTGTCTGAGAAGTAGCCCCACAACAAGGATCCAGCGAGCCCGCCTGTTTCAAGCGCAAAGGTGGTGTTTACGGCGGTGTATTGGCTAAAGCCTAGTTCAGTTGAAGTGTAGAGGACGTTCCAGTTGTCAATGCCAATTCGTACACAGTAGGCGGCAACGTTCGCAATACAGAGCAGCCATACTGCGGGGTTCTTTACAACGTAGGTTAGCAGGATTTGCCCTTTGCTCATTCCAGTAGAGACAAGATCGTTGGTTGCCTTTGGTTCTTCGAATATTTCTTCAGCGCTTCGCCAACCCAGTTCTTTCGGATCATCTTTGCCGCAGACAATCCCCCAGACACCAATTGGAATTGCAACTACAGCAGGGGTTATAAACATTCCGGCAACCGACCCGCCAAAGAAGGTGTTAGCACCCCATACTGCTAGTACGCCGGCGATCATCGCGCCTAGATTGTGGGAGGCGTTCCACCAGCCAATAAACCTTCCGCGCAGGGATCTTGGGGTCCACCTGTTCATGGTCGAGTTACACGAGGGGCCTCCTGGCGCCTGGAATAGGCCGTTGAGGGCCCACAGGATCATCAAAAACCCGTAGGGGTGGTTGGCGCTCATCAGCACAATACCGATTATTACTGAGATAACTCCCGCTGCGATTACAAGTGCTGAGAGGGCTTTTTTAGTGTTTTTACCGTCGAAGTAAAATCCTAAGAAGAGCCCACCGAAACCATATGTTAGCGAGAAGGCGAAGCCGATCACACCGAGCTCGGTGGTTGAAAACCCTGCTTGGTTAATCAACTCGGGCTGGGCGGCTTTGAAGTTTGTGCGCAGCAAGTAGAAAGCCCCGTAGGCGACGATGAGTACCAGGTAGGTTTTTAGGAACTCTTTCAGCCAGCGGCCTCTTTGCTCTTGTAGTGTAAGTGTTGTCTTCGGCACGTCTTTAAGTGCCAAAAAATTGCCTAGGGTTTTCATGTCGTCAACTCCGTTGTTGTTCCGATAGAAAATCACGTTTGTGATGGTCAAAGCCTATTCAAACGTTTGAATGCGGTCAACCAAATAAATCGAAATATATGAGTATTTAGACTGTTTCAGGCTAGTTTAAACGTTTGAATGAATTTAGATAATTTGCGGGGCCGGTTGTGGAGCGAATCTTCAAGCTGGTTGCGCAGTGAAGTTCGCGAGGGGCTTCGACGCTTCCGGCGTGGCGTTCTTTAGCGCGGCCGTACGCGGCAGCTGCAACCTCTTTCGGATGGCGGTCCACGCTGGTTATGGAGAATGCACAGGAGGCCGCTATTGCAGAATTGTCAAAGCCCGCAAGCGACACGTCGGTTGGCACAGACAGTCCAGACTTTAACAGTGCCAGATAGGCTCCTTGGGCGCACTGGTCGTTGTAGCAAACAATCGCACTGCATTCGGTAAGCGGCGCAGCCGCCGTACCCCAGAGGTCAGCTAGAACGCTAGTTGCGGCTTTATACCCTGCACTCAGGGTGTTCCCAGCCCGCCAGCGCTTTACTTGCAGTCCAATTTTTTTTGCTGCGGCTTGAATGGAGGCTGCTCGTTTTTGCGCTGAAACCCCATCTGGCCCATCTAAGTAAATAATCTTGCGATGCCCGAAGGAATACAGATGTTCTACGAGTTCTGCGGCTCCGACCGTATTATCACTTGCCACCAGATCAGCGTGCGCATACGGGCTTTCTTGCCCAATAACCACTTGAGGGTGCAGCCCCCGCGCGTCATCAGGAGGATTTATAGCAATGACCGTGTCCACTCTAAACTGCGCGAGTTTATCTAACGGGTCATGTAGGTTCGCATATAAAGCTATATTTTCCGTAAGCACCCGAAACTTGTCTTTGTGCGCCAAGGCAAGAATCTCCTTGGTGTAGGAAGTGTGCAGCTCTTGATCGAAACTTGCCACTATCCCAAGAATCTTTGGCTTCGTCTGCGACAGCAACACTCCCGACAGATCAGCTCGGTACCCTAGTTGTTTAGCTGCCTGCTCTATGACTAGGCGCACAGGCTCACTTATGCGCCTATCGCCCCGCAGGGCCAAAGATACGGTCGAGACCGACCTGCCAGTGTGTTTGGCGACGTCTTTTAGGGTCACCCGCCTTGAAGCCATGCTCTAAATTCTATTACGCCCTCGCCGCCTATCCCGGGAGTTGGCGTATCCAGATGGGCTCCCCACCCCACAGACAGGTAAGAGCGAGCAATTTCGGTCCGCAAGCACACGCTCAGGCAGCCCTCTATCATCTTGAGCAGTTTCCCCCATTTGTCCCAAAAACTCCCCGACCTATGCTTTCTAAGAGCCTAACGCCTATCATTCTTGCGCGCCCGTTACGTGCCTCCAACACCAGTGGACCATTCTATGTACCCGCGCAGGTTTAGAAAGCCCCTCACAATTTAGGTTGACCTAAGTTTCTTTTCGTTTTTAGAATGGTAACCGTTGCCATTTGCAACAACGTACGGAAACTATCTATAAGGAAAGAACGTGAAACGGTCAATCCTCGGAGCAGGCGTATGTGCCATGCTCGCACTCAGCCTCGCCGGTTGCGGTGCTACAGATGGCGGGAAAAAAGACACCGCAAATAAAAAAGATAAAAACCAAGTGAACGTGGTAGCGACTACCACCCAGATCTGCGACTACGTAACTCAGATTGCTGGGAGTAAGGATGCTGACAGTCAGCTAGCACTAAAGAAAACTGACGCATCTGGCAAGGTCTCCAACCTCGGTGCTGATCCGGCAAAGGCTAAGACCACTATCTCGTTGAACTGCCTGCTAGCGCCGAACGCTTCAGCACACGAACACGATATGACCACCGCGCAGTCTAAGGCTCTCTCAGAGGCTGACGTCATGCTGGTCAACGGCGTAGACTTGGAGCACTTCCTCGACGGTGCAGTCAAGGCTACCGGCTTCAAGGGCACCATGGGCGTCACCTCCGGAGTGCTCACTTCTAAAGAAGTCGGCGGCAAGATGGCCGACGCAGAAAAGACCCTGCCCTACAAGATTGATCGCGGTGTAGAAAAAGTAAACGTCCGCAAGTGGCCGTTCCCGCCAGAAAATGGCGAACCGGCAGAATTCGAATACGACCCGCACGTGTGGACCAGCCCGAAGAACACCATGGTTCAGGTGAAGAACATTGGTGCGATCTTGTCGAAGGCATCACCCGAAAACAAAGCGATTTTCGACAAGCACGTAGAAAAGTACACCAAGACTCTTGCCGACCTCGACAAGTGGGTAAAAGATTCTATCGACACGGTTGATCCGGCCCACCGCGTCCTGTTCACCTCGCACGACGCCTTCGGTTACTTCTCCAAGGATTACGGCATCAAGTTTATTGGCGCCGCTCTCTCGGACTTTAGCGATCAGCAGGATGCAACTGCCGATCACATTCAAAAGGCTGCAGCAGACGTGAAGAAGTCGGGCGCTGTCGCTCTCTTCGCCGAAAACTCCAACAATTCCAAGTCAATTGAGGCCGTGGCCAAGGCCGCCGGTGTGAAGGCGATCATTGGCGACGATGCCCTCTACGGGGACTCGCTCGGACCGGCAGGTAGCGCGGGTGAAACCTACATCGGCTCCATCACCCACAACGTTACCGGGCTGGTAAAGGCATGGGACGGCAAGGCTGCCGACATGCCCGCTAGCCTAAAGTAACCACCTAGAATACGAACGGCGCGGTAGGCCAAACAGGCCTACCGCGCACTTTTGCCGTCCCTGAGGACAGGTAGGTTCGCCGCCACACACGAGTGATAGGTCATCTAAAACCAAACCGCAAGGAGGCGGCCCGCGCTCGAATATAACGAGCACGGGCCCACAAGAAACAATCTCACATACCTACCAATGATTTTTGCGCCAATCTAAAGCAGAGGTCTGCCTCCCGCGCCAATTCTTTTGAATGGGTTACCACTATTACGCATTTATTAGTCTTATGCGCTGCCCCACTTAGCATAGCGGTAATCTCTCTGGCAGTTTTTTCGTCTAAGTTTCCGGTTGGCTCATCTGCCAAGATGACTGGCGCCTTAGAAACTAAAGACCTGCCGATCGCCACTCTTTGCTGTTGCCCGCCGGATAGTTCCATAACATTTCTTTTCGCCTCTTGCGGCGTGAGCCCCAACTTTTCGAGAGCCTGAACCTTTGCCCTTTTATCAACTAACCTTAGATTCTCTAAGGGCGTCATATAGTCGATAAGGTTGTACGCTTGGAATATCAGCGATATTTGGTTGCGACGATGGTGCGAGTAGCCTTTTTTAGCTATATCTTCTCCTTCAAATCTAACCGTCCCGCTAGTTGGCTTATCTAATCCGCCTAGCATGGCGAGCAACGTTGATTTCCCAGCCCCGGACGTCCCAAGGATTGCATAAAATTTACCCCGCTCAAAACTAACATTGACGCGGTCTAAAACAGGAGTACTCCCCTTCTGGTAAGCGTAAGTTACATTATCTAATTGCAGAATAGTCATTATTGTTTCCTAGTTCGTTTTTGAAAGAATTTTTAGTGTCGGAATTTTCAATATGGGCAAAAGCGTTACTAAAAGCGCCACATTTACCACTAAGAGGCCGATTCCAACCGTTGGTAGCACTTCCACCAAGGTTGCTTTCGGCGTGATTCCACCGAGGCCTTCTTGACCAGCCACCTTGTAGACCGTGCCAGCGACAATCTCTGTCAAGCTCAGACCGACAATAGTTCCCACGGTGATTGCGACAACTGTAGTCACGGCTATTTCGAAAGCTAGCTGAGCTGCGATCTTAATTTTTGTTGTACCAAGTGCTAATAGGATTCCAATTTCCCGTAGTCGAGAGCGCAGCCAGAACACAAAGGTGCATACGAGGATGCCTGCACCACTTAGGCACACGCCGCCAAGAAGCAAAGTCAAGAGTTTTTGAACTCCTGATATAGCCCCTACCAAGGAGGCAAGCTGATACATTTTCGACGAGTAGTCTAGCTCTGGGGCTAACGCTCTGGCCTTAGCTAGCACTTTTGGCAGCTTTTTGGGGCTGTCCAGCTTGTATCGGGCGTTATCGACAAGCTTATCGCCTTGTATTTTGAATGCTGATTCAAGAGTTGTGAATATCTGGTTTTCAGGAGCAGCCTGCTCTAGGGGATTATTATTGTCGCTCTTCCCCACAAAGATTCCAGCGACAGTTAACTCCACTACCCGTCTATCCTTCGAGAGTACAAACCTATCGCCAGTCTGTAGGCTGTTTTGTTTAGCAAAGCTCTGGTGCACGAGGGCTCCCCTGCCAAAACCTTTTATATGTGCCCCGGATTTTAGGGAGTAAGCCCGGCCTACAAAGTGCGGATGCAGGCGGCTTGCAGTAGTACCGATCACCGAAATACGCTCACCGCCATCTAGTCGCACTGTCCCAGCAGCTACGGCTGTTGCACCTACAGGTTTAGCTTTTATTTGCGTGTAAAGCGAGTATGATTTTACCCCTTCGATTGCGGCTATTTTGCGCGCCAAATCGGGGGTAATCTTCCCGGAGGCGGTAAAAACTTTTCCGGTAGAAGACCTAATCTCGCCGATTACCTCACCCAACGTTGAATGTATGGCTCCTGCAGCTACCAGGGCTGCAAATAAAACTGCCATTATTGCAGCTAGCAGTGTCCCTCTTGCCGGGCGGCGGACGAGTGATATGCGGGCTCTATATAAGATGCTCATTTTATTGTTGTCAGCAGTTCTCGTACAGGCTTACGCAACATGGGAATCGCAGCAATTAGCACGCACAAGGCAAGTATTGAAGCCACCATTGCCGTGGTATATGCAAAGGCTTGCGCCGTTACTGTCACCTTCAGCGCATCCAGGGTCTTTGTTGCCATTGCTGTTTCCATGTCGGCAGCAAAATTTCCAGCCTTGGCCTGAGCGGCCATTGCTGCTTTATTTACAGATGCAAGTACGGAGTCTGAGAACTTCTGGGCTGTAAAATTCGCCAGAACGTATGCTCCGCCTATCGCCGGCAAGGCTATTAGTGCTAGCTCACTAAAATACTGCCCAATAATTGAAGCTTTGGTTTTACCTATCGCTAGGAGTACTCCGGTTTCCTTCTTGCGCTCCAGCATCCACAAGAAGAGGACAAGCGTTAAAACGAGGAAGGCAAATACAGAGGTTGCGGTAATAGTCGTTTTCACGGCCGAGCGCACCCCGCTAATGGATGCCGACATGCCGGCTAGGAAGTCATTTGCATTAGTTAGTTGGTATTTGTTCCAATCTATCTTCGTTGTGCCTATCGCCTTCGTGAGCTTCTTGATGTTGGCATCCTTAGCCAGAAAGAACGTTGCATCTTGGTATATCTCACTCTTGGGCTCAACTTGGTAAAGCTGTCGGGTTGTAGACAGGTCGGTAAATATTGTGTTGCCGTTGAGCTCAGCTGAACGTGTCGCTTGTTTGATGTTGCGTCCTGCGGTGAGCCCAACGATTTCTGTTTCAACTTGGGTACTAGATTTCTTGAGGTTGTCCGCGTCGAAGGGGTTTGCCCGAAGGGTGAGTTTGCTTCCAAGCTTTAGTCCATTAGCTTTAGCTAAGTCTTCATGGATTACTGCTTTGTGAACGTCATCTTCCGTAAGGTGCCTGCCGGCGACCAAAGCGAGGGCGCCAGAGCGAATGTTCTTGTCTTGTCTGGTTTGGTTGACGCCCCAAATATGAGCTGCGTTGCCAAACTGGGCTTCTTTACGGGGGTCGAATTCATTTTTCCCTACCCTCAGGATCTTGGCTCCTACTAGGTCCGCGGTTGCATTCTGGCGTACCTGATGCCCGCTAATTCCAGCAATGCGGGCAAGGCTGTCAACATCCCTTGCCTTTACGGTTCCTGCCCCGGACGGGGTACCGATGTTTGTACGCATATTGTTGGAGAGGGTGAAGCCCTTACCGTTGCGCTCATTTATGTCGGTTGTGGCGCGTGCAGTGGCGGAGCTGATCGCGTTTGCGATTAAAAATAGCGTGGCCATGGTAGTGATGATCGAAAAAATCACCAAAGTTTTTATGCGTTGCCGGGCCACATACCTCAGGGCCCTACATGTGAAAGTCAAGTCTTCTCCTACTTTTGCAATCGCTTGCTGTTTGCTCCTTACATCTTGGAAAGACTTTCTATGATGCCGCTGTGCGACGATTATGGAAGTCGTATCCGATAGCGAGGAACCGGCAGAATCCATCTACAGCCCCGGGGAACTGCTAACTGAAATAACTACGGTCTTCATAGAGGTGAAAAGCTGTTTTTCGACCATTTCCACGTTTGCGGATTAAAGCCGATCGTATTACGCCTCAGCTGCCTTATCGCATTTACTACACCACACCATCTATGTCAATATCTCACCTATTGCAATTGTTTAATATCTTTAGCTGCTATTAGTCTGGTGTAGTAATCATTCCGATTACGCCCAGGAGGCTAGTCGGAGCGGCACCTTGGTTGGAGTGTATATAGGGACTCCGAACCGGCTAGCTTTCACAGGGTATTCCGCCGGCCTCACCATCTTAGGGCGGGCAACCTCCTTTGAAATCTACAAGCGCTTTAAAGCTCGCAAGCTCCGCCAGTAAAATGTCAGTATTTTTAAATCTTAGATTTGACAGTTGTTGAAATACAGTAATTGCATTTACCATTGCGTCAGTACCTAGTCGATCACTGGTACTGGTAACACTAGCCGGTTGGATGTTCCGTGTTTGGACGTGTTTCCGGCTCCATCCTGGCTAGTGTTGGCCAATGGGGAATATATGACCTGTCCGCCTGGACTGTCTCAGGTGGGCAGGTCATCGACATTACCCCAACCAGGCTACGGCCGCTCTAACTTATGTGGTCAACCTAGCCAGAGGCATATAGGCTAGCCACCTACCACAAGACGTCTCAGTGTTCACAGCATAACCGCCCAGCAAATATAAATTACAGGTTTATACAAATTCTAATAGTTGTTCACGATCCAAATCTAATTAGGCCGGCAAGCCTTATTTACCCGTTTTAACGATTACTAAATTAGTCGGGCACTTCACTGGGCCGTACGTTAGAAACCTCCGCAGCGACGGGGTTACATATCTACCAATATCGACCTATCCACCTTGCAGGGAGGAAGAATTGGTTTGTAAAATAAGCTCACACTTTCCCAAAGATTTATCTAGTTTGTGATAGTTGTTTAACTCTTTTACTTCCCCGTAGACTCATTCCAGTACCTTCCTCGTAGGGTACATACTGGTGGCAAGTCGGGGCGAGTATTACCTGTGATATATATTCACAGCGTTGCCCCGCCTTGCGTAATATCTACCGCGTATCACACCTGCGCCCGCCTCAAAATGGCGGGCGCATATTTTATTTTGTTTATAATCTATCCAATATGTTGAGGTTGTTAAAACCTACGCCCCTTACCTACAATGATTTTCATACCCGGTTATTTCTAGGGTATTTACCAACACCTGCCGGGGCGGATCTTCCATGTTGGATGTGTATTCGGCTCCGTCCCGGCTTGTGTGGGGTTTCATCGGTAACATTTGGCCCGCTCACCGCATCCCTGCGAAGGTGAGCGGGTTTACCTTATATACTGCCTCTTTTTCAGGCTAAATACTGCCGCAAAGGCCCACTCTTGCCAGAGTGCACGCAGCTCCTACTTTGAGTTTTCAAGCATGAGTGAAAGTTACAAAAGCGGTGCTAACCGCTATGCATATTACTAAATGCAACTCAATCATTGCCCGCCTGTAGGCTGATGCAAGCTGAAGCTGGAGCGAGTGCGCAAACTCAGCGCTGGGACAAACTCCTAACACTACCACGCGCAAGATGGCCACTGGCAGGGCGGCAGCAAACATCCATCCTCCTTGACATTCCCCGCATCTAAATCGAGGGGTCTTACTACAGCACAAGAACTCTCAGCGACTTACCAAAACTAAGAATTCTAAGAAATTTGACCTTGTTTTGAAGCCGGCAAGCACTAAAGCTTAACTAAGTTAGGGTCCCCTAACCCCACAGCGAGGAGGTCTCATGAAAAGAACTACCGGGGCAGCAATGTTGCTAGCCCTTGTTGCCAGTTTGGGCTTTAGTCCCATAGCTCATAGCGAGGACGCTAAAGTCGACAAGGATTTTGCCGCCTGTCTAAAGACCCAAGCCAGCATAACCGTAGAAGATGGTAAGTGGCCCGACCAGGCCAAGCTAGATGCCGTCAAGAAGTTTCAGTGCAGCTCATTCAAAGGTCTTTCAAAGCTGCGCAATTTAGAAGAATTTAAATTCAAGAAAAAATACCAATACGACAATGACGCGGTACCAGTTGACGATCTAGCCCAGCTTTCGAAACTTACAAAGCTAAAGAAGCTGACACTGGTCAAGGCCGGGATTCGAGACATCTCGTTTTTGAAGGACTTGGTTAACCTCGAAGAGCTTGACTTGCATGCTGACTTCCTTTCTTTCCGGCCAGATCTTGTAGCAGAGAACAAGATTACCGACGCCTCGGCGCTCTCCGGCTTGAAAAAGCTTAAGAAACTGAATCTGAACAACAACCTGGTGGCAGATCTTTCTCCGCTAGCCGGCCTTACCGACTTGGAAGAATTGAAGCTCGGTCACGATAGTCCAAACAGCACCACCTATGAGGTCAAGGAACAACCCGAAGAACACGGCCTCAAACTAATTACTGACCTTTCCCCTCTGGCTGGGCTTACGAAGCTTACTTGGCTAGATCTCGAACGGAACACGGTCCAGGATGTAAGCGCCCTAAAGGGCCTGAGTAAGCTGAAATTTTTGGACCTAGATGACAACTACGTTCACGACTTGCGCCCGGTTTGCCCAATCAATATCAAATCGATCCGCGCTCGGGTCCAGCCTGGATATGCTCTTTACACTCCCATCTATGCTGAAGTGAATAAACCTGCGCCACTTGTATACGACTGCACCGGAGTGCTGCCAATGGCCAAGACTGAATATGAGGCCGGAACGAGTGGCCTAAAGAAGTATTCTGGTACAGATCCGCTAGTTTTCACCAAAGCCGGTAACCATTCGATGGTTTTCCAAAGCGATAAGATGCCTTACTTTGATGTGAAGAATTATCCCAATGATCGGCGCCCACGCCAGGTAACTTACATTGTTATACCCGCTAAACCTGCCGACAAGGTTGAGGCTACCAATTGGATTGACTCGAGGGATGGCGGTGCCAAGGATTGCCAAGCCGGCAAGGTGAAGCAGACCCGAACGGTAACTACTACCTCACATAAATGGGACCGCGTGGCCAAAAAGTGGCTGCTAGATAAGGCTACTGCCGCAACCAAGACGGAGTCTCAAATGCGGCCTATGACCGACGCAGAGCTGAAGACGTGTGCTGGCGATGCACCTAAAGCTAAGGTTGAGGCAACCGATTGGGCTGACGCAGCTAACGGTAAGGATTGCGCCAAGAAAACGGTGAAGCAGACCCGCAAAATAACCACTACCCCGTACACGTGGGATATAGCTAAGCGCGCCTGGGTGCTCGACACGGTTACGGCCAAGGTCATAACGGAAGAACAAGCCCGTGCCATGACCGACGCAGAGCTGAAGGTCTGTGCCGGTGGTCCACCTGAGTCTAAGGTCGAGGCAACCGATTGGACAGATGCGCCCCAGACCGATGCCAAAGACTGCACTAAGCAGACAGTCAAGCAAACTCGCAAGGTAACTACAACCCCGTACACGTGGAACTCCGCCGCGCATAAGTGGGAGTTGGACAGCGATAACGCCACCGCCAAGGCCGAGACTCAGATGCGCGAAATGACTGGTGCGGAAAAAGCTACTTGCGAGGCAGGACATGTAGTTCCGCCCTCAACCGATAAAGTCGAGTGGGCTCTTTCTCCAACTACACCCGGAAAATCGGTTCGACTTGAGAAAAAGAAGGGTACCGTCCCCCCTCACACCAAGCTGCTCGTTGAGGGCCCCGGCGTTGCCAAACTGAACAAGGATGGCTCGCTTACAGTTACTCCCGACGCGAACGCCACCCCGGGCGAAAAAATCACTGTGACTTTGTTTGACGCCAAAGGCAGGCTTCTCGGCAAGGTAAGCATCCCTGTTGCCAAGGCGATGATCGTTCCTGCCCCGCAAGATAGGCCGGAGAACCTGCCACCTAAGCGGCCGGTAACTTCGAATAGGCTTTCAGCAACGGGAACCGGTGTTGCAGGGTTTATTTGCCTATCCCTAGCTCTGGCCACAGCTGGAACGCTTCTGCTGCGGCGCCGTAGAGCCTAGTACACACGAAGTTGGCTCCCCCGGCAAGGCTGCGGGAGCCAACTTTTATGCCCAAATTCTTCTTCCACTCAAGATAAGTACGACAAAGAGGTTTGCATGTTAAAAAGAACAATCCTCGTCTGTGCCTTAGCTACTTGTTTAAGTGCACCGGCAACGTTGGCCGCAACAGCGGCCCCTACCCCCGAAAAAGCTGCGAGTACTGCCGATTCGGATGAGCGCAGATGGGGCGGTATAGACGGCTCCCGCTACGGCGACAGTATCCGCAAGACTGCGCGCATTACCTATCCTGATGCCGGGATAAGCCCCCAAATGTCCTGCAACGTCGTGGGTGTTGGGGGCACGGACATGATTTTCCTAGACAAAAAGGCTAAAAAGCTTCACATCGTTGACCACATTCCTTACGGTTTGGATCAAGAAGAGGATGAACGGTCGATCCTAACTCAGCCTGGAGCCATGCATGTTAATTTGCCGCCTGGCGATGATTGGCAGATTAGTTGTGTCAAACGGGCCCGGGGAGAAAACCCAACTATTGCGGTTGCAAGTAAGAATAAGGTCTACATTGCCCAGGTAGACAAACTTGCTGACGGTAAGGACTTCCCTATTGCCTCAACCTATACTTTTGACGCAGACGTGTCTTCTATCGCTGCTTTAACCCCGAGTCTCGATGCGCCCGGCATGGTCGTGGCCTCAGGCGGTAAAGTCTATTACTTCGACTCCATCAAGGAAGGAGAGAAGAAGGGGATTTCCGCAGCAAAAACATGGAAAGGCTTTGACGAAAAGACCCAACTGACTCCCCTAAACTACGCCCTCGGTGACGACATAACGGTAGGCGCTTCCACGCCCGGTAACAACGTCGTCTACGCGATTCCCACAGGCGCAGATGCGGGCCTGGTAACAGACGTTGCCACAACTATTAGGGCTACCGGGGGTGAGTTCGGTACATCGATGGTCGCAATCGGGGATGTAAACGGGGACGAGATCGATGACTTTGCCGTTGGCGCCCCTTCAGCCAACGACAATACCGGGGCTGTGGCAGTGATCTTTGGTTCGAAAGAGGGGCCGGGCACTATAAGCGTTGATGTGTCTTCTAACTCCGAGGGAGCTGTCACGCGGGAGTCTAAGCCGGCTGGGACTTTACTTCGGAGCGCAACGCCTAGCAAAATTGGCACCTCGCTCGCCTATATTCCCCAGTATGATCCCGATAATCCCGGTGCACTGGTTATTTCTCGTCCTAAAGACGCTGAGCACCCCGGTGCCGTGATTGTTAGCGAAAAGGCCTTAGGAAAAAACTGGAACTCTGGTCTTGGCATAGATGCCATAAGCGCTAAGATGAAGGTCCAGTTGGCCAGCGAAGAAGGCGCCACGGGCGATGGCGGCTACCACGTTGGCACTGTTGCCCCGGATAATTCAGACACAGACCTGACCGGCGTCTACACCATAGACACTAAGGGAAAGGTTGACGTGTGGACAGTAGATATGCGTCGCCAAACCGGCACCACCAAGCCGGTAAAGCCACGCTACCCTCAGCCCCCAGCGCCATCGGCTGAGCCTGCCTATGAGCCTGTTGATAAAACTGATGAGAAGTCTTGGCTTGGAGAGTTCACTTCCGGTTTTGGTGGCTCTCTTGCAAAGGGTAGATGCGACGTTACTGGCGACGGTAAACCCGATTTGATAACCGGCAGCGCCGTTCGCTCCGAGTACAAATTTGATCCGTATTATGAGGATTCGACTCCAACTCATGGGTGGGTTTTCAACGTTACCGGCCAGGTCCAGATTATTCCAGGTGGTACCCCCGGCGGAAAGGCACACCCCAATAAGAAAGTAATTTCTATTCTTGGGCCAAAGCAGACTCAGGATCCTGCAGCCGATGCTGCAGCTGGATTCTCCGTTGCTTGTCTTGGCGACGTAAACGGGGACGGCGTAGATGATATTGCGACCTCTTCGGTAACCATGGGCCGTGTTTGGGTTATTTATGGGGGTAAGGATCTGGCTGAGACTGACCTAAATAACCTGGATAAGTCCAGGGGATACTACGTTGATATGCCTCATGAGATGGGCGCCGCGGGATTCCAGGTTACCCGTGTCGGCGATCTGGATGGCGATGGTCTGAGTGATGTTGGTTTCGTAGTTTCTAATACCGCTTTGGCGATGGGTGATTCTACTAAGACTTTCGGTTCGGCGATTGTGGTCAAAGGTAACAAGGATGGGCGTATCGTAAAACTGCATGATTTCGATGCACCGAATGAAGATGTGCTTTGGCGCGTCGATTCTCCGGCCGGACATACCCTCAATGCTTTTAGTCCTGTGGGCGACGTAAACGGGGATGGCAACGAAGACTATGTTGTAGCTGATTTTAACAGTTTCACGAAAGCGAGCACTGTTCCTGGCAAAGCCTGGGTGCTTTACGGAGCTAAGAAGTCGGCGCCTAAGATTGGCTATGAACTAGCTATCTCGGATGATGCATCCTACAGGCTCGGTGCTGGTAACTCCATTGCTCCGGCCGGTGACGTAGATAAGGATGGTCTAGCCGACTTTGTTATTGGTTTCGATGGTGGAGCCCTAAAGCACCAAGCCGAGGGCGGTATCGCCCTGGTTTATGGGGTGAAAGATGCCGGGGGTAAGCGCACTATTACCCCGGCAAATGAGGGCGCTTTAGATGCCAATATTTCTGTTATTACGGGTCCTTCTAAAGGAAGTTCGTTTGGTTGGTCAGCCGACGTTTCCGATGGCCTACTTGCTGTTGGCGCCTTCGGGGAGGCCAAGAACGGGAAGGCTTACCTTATGCGTCTTACTGACGTTCCCAAAGGTATTACGTCCGTCGCTAAGCTTGGCGGTAAAGTCAAGATCATATCTACCTCTGGTGAGCGCGCCCGCTTTGGCCGCTCAGTAGCTTTCGTTGGCGACTATTTGGGTAAGTCTACTCTGGCTATTGGCGGCGACGGTGTTATTGACGATGCCGCAGCTAAAGAAGAAGGCTACGCGCACTCGGCTCATATCCTCGCTATCGCTACCGAAAAGATAGCTCCTAAGCCGGGTAAGACAGATGGCAATGCCCAAACTGAAACCCCCGGTAGTACCGACAGTGGCACTCAAACTGAACGGCCTGGTACAGCAGATTCCGGTACCCAGACAGAGAAACTGGGCAAGACTGATGCCGGTACGCAGACTGGCACACCTGGCAAGGTAGACGGGGCCACTCAAGCTGACAGACCAGGTAAGGTTCACGATTCGGCTAATCCCAACCAACCTGGTGGGGCTGACGGTCGCAGTCTAACTAGGCAGACTCATGTGGCAGGCAAAAAGGCTCACGAGCTTGCTTCAACCGGTAGCATCGCACTGGTTGCTATGGTACTTGCGCTGGTGGGTATTGGTTGTGGCGGCGCCGCAATCTACTTGAGAAGAAATAAGTAGCTAGCCTTTTGGCCCCCACTTTTCGGTGGGGGCCAAAACTCTTAATAGGCTGACATGTGAAAGTTGATACTGTCGAATAAAAACTATAAGGGCTGGGATTGCCAAACTTCGCAAACACTTGCCACAATAAAAGTGCCTATCGTACAGATGGTTGTCTATTTTCTAGGTGGGTCGGGACATGCCCCCGGTCCACCACCCTTTTTAATGTCACCAATAGGAATGCCTAGGGCCAGTACATTTATCACTGCCCCCCTCGCCCTGCCTAAATATCGGAGCAAATTCGCATTACGTCTCTACGTGCGCAAACCCGAATATAGGTAAATTGGCGCCATCAATATCTAATATTTCTTGGAAATTCTCTTCTGTAAGACAAGCGTGGAAGCTGGCGAAAATACCTTAAAATAGTGAAACCCCAGCTCTTATTGCTTAGAGAAAATGAGGAGCTGGGGTCCACCGCACGCCCCCTGGTCCCTTCCACTGCAACACCGAAGCGCTGCCTAGGGGCGTACACAAAAATAATAAGAACTTTCCTTCTAGCTGATCAATCAAATACGAGTCTGATTTATTAGGTTTATTTTCTTTTCTATGAAGAGTCTTTGAAAGCCCGCTTTACTCTTCCATTTTTTATCGTGGCTAAGTTAGGTTAACTCGTGATATAGATGTCGATATTTTGTCGGAGAGGTAAATGAACTCTAAGCTTTTAACTCCTGCGATAATTGCAGGTGCAGCCCTGGCTTTAACTGCCCCGGGGGCAGCTATTGCCACTAACTCGGGCGGTCCGGCGCCTGCAAGCCAGCCCGTCCAGGCGAGCCCAGAAGAGGTCTCCCCCATGGTTAAAGATCTTGCCCAGGCACAAAAGCGCGTTGAGGAGCTCAAAGCCAATATTGGCACCCTTACTCAAAAGCTTGAGGTAGCACGCAAGATACTGGCTGAAACTACCCTCAAAGAGGATCGAGCGATCCAAGATCTTGCGCAAGCGAAGAAGCTTACCGAAGATCACGCCAAGGCTGCACAAGCCCTCAAGGATGCTGAGAAGGCTGCCCAGAACTCCGACGAGGAGCTAAAGACTGCCCACAAAGATCACAGTGATGCTAAGGATGCTTACGCACAAGCGCTAACTAAGCTAAATAGTGCTAAAGACGAACTAGCTAAGACACTAAAGCAGCTCGAAAACGCTCAGGGCGCCCTCGATAAGATTTCCAAACGCAAGGACACCCTAAAGAAGGTTGCAGATGCTGCCAAGGTCGAGGCAGATAAAACCAACGCTGACGAGCTAAAAGCTGCCGCTGAAACTAAAAAGGGCCAGAAAGCTGCCCTAGATAAGCAAGCGGAACAGGCTAAGGGCGATCTCGAAACCACCAAGCACAACCTTGGCGTGGCCACCACTAAGCTTGATGAAGTCACCCGGCAACTGGGAGAGGCAATCCCGAAGAAGGAGGCTGCAGAAAAAACTTTGGAGTCTGCAAAGGCGGCCCTAGCAGAGGCGCAAGCGAAGCTGGAGCAGGCAAATGCCGAGCTGAAGCAGATTGAGGGACGGCTGCAGACCGAAAAAAGTAAGCTAGACCAGCTCGCTAACACTTACGATCAGAAGAACCAAGCTGCCGGGGAGGCAAAAGGGGAAGCCGATGCCGTAAAAGAGCGCGAGCAGGAAAAGATCAAGCAGATTGAGAAGGTCCTCGAAGACAGCCGCAAGAATCTGACTGCAGCTAAAGGTGAGGTGCAGAAAAAGCAGCAGGAACACGAAGCAGCTAAAGCCGAAATCGTCTCAGATACAAACGATCTAGAAAAGGCCAGGGCTGCCAAAGCGGAGAACGATAAGAAGATCGCCTTCGGCCAGGACCTTTACTCCAAGCGCGCCAAAGCCATTGGGGAACGCGACGAGTACGGCGCCCAGCAGCAGGAAATCCAGGCTAAGCTAACTGCCGCCGACCAGAAGGCTAACGCCTCTAAAGCCAAGTACCTCGAGTTGCAGGCTAAGAGCGATCCAGGCACTGCTGCTGCTAAAGCTCAATGGCAAGCTGACCAGCAGGAGGTTGAAAAACTCAACGTTCAGTTGACTGAGGCAGTTACCAACCAAGGTAAAGCTGCCGCCAAAGTTAAAGACCTAGATACGCAGATAAACAATAACGAGCCTGCGTTCCAGAAAGCCCAGAATGATAGCGCCACTCTCGCCCAAGCTGTCCAGCAGGCCGAAACCGAACTGAACAACTCGAAGAAGTGGGAAGCTCAGATTAAAGGCGAGTTCGAGCAGGCTACCAAAAAGGCAGAGATCCTCGAAGGGGAAATCCAAAGGCACGAGGGCGCCCTGACTGAGGCCAACGAGGCACTAGCCCACGCTGACGATGCTTACAAGCAAGCCAAAGCTCAAGCTGAAACTGCCCTTAAGGCTAAGTCCGGTCAGGAAAAAGCCGTCCAGGGCCTTCAAGGTGAGCAGGCTAAAAAGACTAAGCAGATCAACGATTCTCTAAAGCCGGCTTTCAATAAGGCAACTACAGCTAAGGTAGATGCCGAAAAAACACTGCAAAGTGCTGCGGCGAAGGTAGTTGAGGCTGAGGCAGCCAAGACGCTTGCCCAAAAAGAGGTAACTCGTCTGACCGGTGAGGTAACGGCCGGTGAGGCTAAGCTCAAGGGCGCCGCTGCCAAGGCTGAAGCAGCAAAGACGGCGCTGGCCCAAGCAACAAATGAGCTCATTGCGGCGATGCGCGCTGACAAGGCCCACGCGGATGCGGTAGCAGAACTCAAGGTCGCGGAAAAAGCCTTCCAGGTGGCTTCTACGGCGCTGGGGGCTGCAAAAGCTCAGAGCGCTTCTGCACAATCCGTGCATCAGGAAGCAGCTCGGGCTGAGGCCGCAGCCAAGGCCGAGCTACCTAAGACGAACGCGGCCCTGAAGGCAGCCCAGCTAAAGAAAGCCGAGGCGCACAAAGTCCTGCAAGAGGCGAAGGTCCGGGTTGAAACTCTCCCCGCTGCCGGCGACGTTACAAAGCTTTCCCAACAGGCAGCAAAGTTTAAGGAAGAGTTGAAGTCGTCTGAAGCTGCCTGCTCCAAGGTAGAAAAGGACCTCAAGGAGGCTAAGGCGAAGCTGGCAGAGGCCGAACAGGAGCTGGCTAAGCTAAAGCTGGCTAGGGATCTAGAAAATCCAGCTTCCGGCTCTAAGAATCCAGAAAAATCAGCTCCGAGCTCCAATAAGCATGTCAAGCAAGTTCGTAAGGTTGGAAATGTTTCTAAGCATAGAACGGACACAAAGCTTGCCCATACCGGCTCTGGTGCTACAGCAGTAGCTCTTGCTGGCTTTAGCGCCGCAACCGGTGCAGCAGCGCTAGCTACACGGCGCCGCAAGCGGCGCTAAAAAGTAACTTTTCATTTGTGGCCCAAACCAATTGGTTTGGGCCACAAATATTTTAATAGCGCTTTATTTACTAGAGGCTATCTTTTTTGAAGGGAGTGCGGACTGTTTATTGGACATTACAAGCCGAGGAAACCAAGCTGGTACCGCTCAAGCTCGCAAAGGGCTAAGGTCGATAACACGTCCTCCTTCGCCCAAGCTGAAAGGACTCAGTCTGCGCCAGTCTGGGCCAGTCTGCATCAAGAAGGCTCGTCTACAGAGCTCGCTTTATTGAACTAGTACCAGCGCAGGCATTGCTCTTTCCCTGCCAGTTTTACTTGGAGGAATTGGCGCACTGCTCAAGAAGCGTTCAGGTAAACGCGATAGATAAACGCGCCTAATTCAGATTGGCGGGCATTACGTGGGGGTGCCCACCAAGCTTTAACGAGGGACACAGTCTAAGTTCGACTTCGCTAGGATATTATTGCCTCGTGCAAAAGATAAGTTTCGAAGACCTACTTAAAGATGCTAACTGGATTAGCGCAAGTGAAGCTGAAGATTTCATAGGCTCGCACACTTCTTTGGAAAACAAAAGTACCTTCATGCGGGAAGTTGAGCTATTTATTGCCCGAAAAGCAGAGCAGGCAACATATTTTCCACCGGCTTCGATACGAGCTAGGACACTTGTGGGGCTCTTACTTTTGCTAGCCCCGATCGCAATGGTCTTCGTCTTCATTAGTGCCCGCATACCTGACACCTTGGTAGGTATACTGATGGTAGCAATACCGTTGTGGGCACTGATGCCTTGCATATGTGTATCCCATCCCCGCCACGGTGAGCGTATTCTTTACTGGCTAACAAAGGTAGTAAGTTTTACCGGTGCACTGCTAATTGCCCTGTTGCCTCTGGCGGTTGAGCAGGCAAGAAGTGGTCATATTGCACCAGGACTAAGATATGCGTGCGAGGTGTTAGTTTTGGCAGGTGCAACTACCCTATTGCCGATGCTGCTGGCTTTTTTGCAGATGCGTAAGTGGAATAAAGCTAAGGATTCTCAACGTAGGTGGCGGATAATGCATTCAATGCTACTAGCAAGCCGATGTTGGGGATATAAATAATAGGTGCTCCAGCCGTGCCCCTACAATAAGACTGAGCTTCATAGCACGGCTGGAGCCTATTTTGTATCCGGTCCTACCAACTCTTATCGGATACGGTTATCATTTTAGCTAAAATTAGCGCTAAGAGCAAGTACCACTGAGCTACTTTTCATGCACTGGGACAATTTTCTTTTTGTTTCTAACAACCGTGTAAAAGATGTATAGCGAAACAATAATGGCAGCTAAAAAAGCTAACATCCACCAGGACCACTGCCAAGAGTCAGCTGGAGCGGATATTGGATCAGGTAGTACTCTGATACCGGTAACCAGGAGCCTATGCGAGTTCACCCCATAAGGAGTGCAGGTCAGCAGTGTTGCGAGATCTTGCCCATTAATACGCTGAAGAGTTGATATATCTTCAGGGCGCACTACGTTAGTTCTAATAACCTGATATTTATAGGTGCCCCCTTGTACTTGAAGGTAAAAGTAGTCCCGCTTTTTTATTGAGGTTAACTGGTCAAACATTGTTATGTCCGCCAAACCTGTGTGTGCTGTTATCACTGTATGCCTATTTATTCCTCCGACTGGCAAATCGGAACCATACAGATGCCCGGCTCCCCTTTGAAGAGTTTCGGGTGAGGTTCCATGATAAATAGGTAAATTTACGCCGATCTTGGGTATCTTCACCACGCCCATGGCTTCCTTTGGATCAGCAAGAGTATTTAGGTATTTCTTATAATCTGCGCTTTCTTTTTTATCGAGATCTTTTTTTTGGTAAGGATCAACAAATTTGAAGCCGGTACGAGCGGCGTTATAGTCGTCTGCTGCTTTTATGTGGGCACGTTTCACCTCTTCTGATTGGTTGAGTACATGCCCAATATATTCTTGCGATACTACCTTCGCTTCGTGGTTATTCCAAAGCGTAGAAACAATCGGATAGGCCAGGCATAGAATTCCGACGATAATTATAACTGCTGGATGGAATGTTTTTGTTTTCATTATTAAATGCTAACAACTGAGGTCCACATCGGGACCTCAGTTGTTAGTTTATTCTACTTAGGCTGCCTTTTTGCGAGAGTGCATGTACGCACCGGTGCCCACAAGGGCTGTGCCGAGGATGGCAAAGACAATGATGCCAGAGGCACCTGTCTTAGGTAGAGTAAACCAGAAGCCCGAGTCTGCTTTGGCAATGTTTTCTACGACGGCCGTCCCACCGGCCTCAGGCATAGTGTAAGACTGTGGTTCGGTGTTGCGGAGGAAGCCGTTTGGAGCAACGGTTTCTACGATGTAGATGGCCTTGCCTGCAGCGGCGAGGTATGCCTCGGTTTCACCGTTCGCCTTCGTTGTCTTTTCGCCGAACGCAGAGGCTCCAACACAGTTACTCTCGTTAGGATCAGACGCGCATTTCGTCGCCTGAGCCTGGTCAGCGAACACTTTGAAGCGTGCATCAGCCAGACCTGCACCAGCGTTAGTGGCCTTAACCTTCTTGATCTTAAATTCCGCGAACTTTACCTTGGGATTTGAGCTGGAAGGCGGCTGAATTGGATTCTGATTCGGCTCTCCCGTTCCCTTACCCGGTATAAAGCCGAACTTATTTTCAACTTCACCACGAACAGTAGGTGATAGCTTGAAGTTCATTTTTACGGTGACTTTATGATTGGCATTACCATTGACTGCATTGGCTATTTTACCGAGACCAGTTGTCGTAAAGTTAACTTGAATCCTCTGCCGATCGGTTCCTATTGTCTTAGAAGCGTCAATCGTGTAGTCGGCACCCTTGACTAGCTTTGTATCGCCAATCTTAACTTCGCCCACGGTAGTATCATCGGTTTTCTGGTAAGCCTTCTTTAGGGCATCGTCGAATACTGCGAACCCGTTTAGATCATTAGCGTTGACGTTCCTGTTCAGCTCTGCCTTCTTTTTATTTACATTGGCGCTGATGGTATAGCTGATGTCATCATTCGCACCAACGGTTTTGCTAAGGTCCTGAGTCTTCCTGACCTTAGACGTTTCGTTGGTGTTCTTCGGTTTAACGCGAACTTCGTATTGCCATTCCGTCCCACCATTTTTGGTGATCGCCTGTGGCACAGTTACAAAAAACGGTTTAATGTAATTGGAATACCCAGGAGCAGCCATCGTTTCAGCAACTTTGTACAAGCCCAGAGGCTTATCTGGAAACTCGGCAATACCTCTGTTGTCCGTAAACTGGGTGAGAGCCTGCCCAAATTCTAACCCCTGCTCGTTTCCGAGGTTTAGCGCTTCAACTTTTTTGGCTAGCGCTTTGAGACCTGCCTGAGTTGTTACATCAACTGGTTTCCCATCAATTTTAGTTACCGGCGTTACCTGGAATTGAGCTCCTTCAATCTTTTTGGGAACCTTACCGCCATCTTCCTCTTTTTCGATGACAATTTTACCGGTAGCCGGGTGGCCAGCCTGCCAGGGGGCAAGCGTGGTATCAGCTGCGTTTGCGCCGTCGATCGAAGCGCATATGAGGCCACCGGTTACGGCGGCTGCGCAGCCGATTGTCTTCAGCTTTCGCATTATTTCTCCTTATCTGAGATTAGTATTTTTTGTTCATGCGGTAGGCAGTGACAGATAGTCCGACTGCACAACCTAGAGCGATTAGGCCAGCTATCAGCGCTGCGCCTATACCGCCGGTCTTAGGTAGAGAGAATCTATCTGAGACGTCAACTGTGAAAGTCTTTGACTCCCACTCGATTCCTTTTTTGTTCAGAAAGGCATCATTTCCAGAAAGGTGCCCACTCGGGTTGAGCTTAAATTTCTTAAATTCGCCAGGGTTGTTTGTAGAAAAAACCGCACACTTATATTTGCCGGGATTTTCGAAGGATCCGTAAATTTCAGAGGTAGTTTTAGCCAATATTCTATCTTTGGAATAAATTAAACCCGGTTCCCTCTGGCCACTCTGTAGAAATTTAATCTCCTTTTCGAGTCCAGCTACCTCATATTCGACGTAGCTTGAGCTGTCCTTGTCATTATTAAGCCAGAGCCCGTTTCCGCCTCCAATAGATACTGCGTTAGTTTGCTCATTCACGCAGGCCATACGCAACACGATTGGCCTTCTATCTCTCTGTTGGGTGGCGGCAATTTTTATTGTGTCGCTCAACGGTAGGCCCGGCATAGAACTGAGTTCATTTTGAGACAGATCTAATTGCATCTCACCTTTGCCAGACTTGTACTTTTGGACGAAAATATGGGCATTGATAACGTCCTCTGTTCCGTCTGGGTAAGTTGCTATCACAGGAACCTTGTAGCCGGCTGGATGAGTACCTGCAGGAGGCTTAGCCGTGATCATGCCGGTCTTTTCATCCACTTCAGCCCAAAACGGATAGCTATATTTAGGTTTTCCATCGGAGTTGACTGAGGTTTTATCAAACCAGAATCTTGTTCCCTTGGGCAGTTCCTTACTCTCGTGGGTGGGAACTTTAGATTTTCCTACCTCGCCGTCCATCACGTACAGGTTTTCATATTCCGGATCAAGATAGTTGTTTAGTTTTTGCTGTTTCAGAGTGAGCTTGGTTTGATCATGCTTCTCGGGCACGCAAACGCTGTCGCGCCTATAACTGGGGCCTAGTTCGAAGTCGAGATCTTTACCAACGTCCCCCCTGCGAGGGTTGTAAATGAATTCGCCAGTAAGCTGATCTAAGAAGTATTGGCCCTCGGCGGGGGTTTTAGAAATAGTTTCACTCACACCCGCTGGTACGCGTTTGGCGTAAAAACGAATACCCGGCTGGAGTTCTTTGGTCTTCCCAGTGTTGAGGAAATACCAGCCTTGTGTGGAGGGGTGCTGCCCAGCGGCGTTGTGATTTTCTCCCGTGTGCAGGAAGGGACTAGCCTTAACGAGCTTCCCATACACTACCGGCTGATTGTCCAGTTCATAGTTAAGGTCCGGAGAGAAAGGATTTGTGTTGCGGTGCAGCTCCTCAATGTTGGTTAAACCATCATGGTCGGTGTCGAAAGGCCCGTAAGCCATGAACCTGTCTTCTTTAGAAGAAACAGTATTCGAGGAGTTGAAGCCTGCAAGGACAGGCATTTTTTCAGGGTCCGCGCCAGGTTTAAGCTGTGCAGTAATAACCCACCGATGCTGCGTGTTTGAGTCAGCTTCGTAAGACCAGAGCGACCTCCAGAATTTACCCTGATCCTTCCATTCAACAAGTTCGCAAGATGTTGAGGGATATTGCGGAAACTTTGTATTTGAAAGATCAGTCTGGCCAACGCCATTGTTCCAATGCTCTTGAAAGGTACTCTCTGGATAAAGGCCTGACCTCCGAGTATTGGAGTCGTTAAACTGAGATATTGTTTGCGATTTAGCAACGGTCGCTTCGTAATATTTATCTTTCGCAAAGGGCGAGGGATTAAATTGCATTCGATAACGATCAATACGCACAGTTTCTTCATTTAATCCCTGTGGTAGATACACATATAGCCAGGGACGTCCTGAAAAGGTGTCAAAACCATTCGTTCGAAAGTTTTTATTAAATGAAATCCCATACCGGATCGTCCTACCGCCGTACGGGTCCGTCGTAACCTGAACATCGACATCTATATCACGACTAGCGGCGTAAACATTGGATCCGTTAGACGTAACCCACCCGTAGCCCTGGTGGCCCCAAAAGACATCGGCAGCTTTGGCATAGTTTGCTGATACACCGCCGACAAGAGCTGCAGAAAGAGTCGCCGCGAGGAGTCCAGCAGTTACCTTAAATGTCCGCGCCACGGGAAGCTACCTCCATATATTCTCACGTCTATTTAGATGAGCACATAAAGACTACCTTTCACCTAATGAACAAAATCTAATTACCCCAGTTTTAGGATTACCAAACTAGAAGTATTTAATTCTACAACTTCTTGGGGTTGCAAAACCTTAGAAGTACAAATAAAATTTAGGCCTACCGTTGAGGTAGGTCTGAAGATACAAACACCGAAAATCCCGGGGTAAGCCTTTCCGATACCCCGGGATTTTCTTTGGCTATCTAATTAGGAAGTTTGCCGGCCCTGTTGAGGATCTTTCAACCAGGAAAGTGGGAACCTCGATAACTCCTCCCCTGCGAAAACCTTTAAAATGGATCCTTTTAGCCTCTTGGTACGCTAGGCGGGCCGTCTCCTTATGGTTTAGCCCCACAGACGTGAGAGAGAAAATCTTCGACTTGCCCAACTCCGTATCCCCAAAGGCGGCAAGAGAAATATCTCCGGGCACGGACAGTCCCGCCTTGAGCATGGCTATGTAAGCTCCCTCCGCGCAATCGTCGTTGTAGCAAAGGATTGCGGTGTACTGTCCAAGCTCCCCGCGGCGCTCAACGAACGAACCACTCCTGGCGTTTTCATTCCAGAGCTCTGAAAGCATCTCCACTGTGGAGTCATAGCCATCTGTTACGGTGTTGCCACCTTTTTTGACCGTCATTTCTATGTTGTTTTCTGCCGCTGCCCCCTCTAACGCTTTTAAACGTTGCGCAGCGGCCGGAGAAAAGGGCGAATCAAGGTAAATTACATGCCGATGACCATATTTGCGCAAGTGTGCCATAAGTTCGCTACAACCGTTCTTATGGACTGTGGAGACGAGTGCTGTCTTATCCCGGTCGACTTCCTGGCCAATAACAACTTGGGGGCTATAGCGGGCTGGAACGTGGTCAAAATTAGGCTCAATCACGATGACAGTTTTTACAAGCAGGTTGTACATGCTCTCGAGCGCATCGATTGGGCGTGGGTAGAGGTCAACATCTTTTATGATCACATCAAAGCCATCTTTTTGCGCAGCCGAAACTATATCTCGGGTAATGATCTGGTGTAAGCCGAGCTCGAATCTGCCAACCACACCAATAACCTTTGGATCCGGTACCGCTTTCCTCTTAGTCAGGGCGGGCGAGACATACCCAAGTTCTTCCGCGATCTCCCAGACCATTTCTTTGGTGGCCCCGGAAATGCGCTCATCCCCCCTAAGTGCGAGTGACACTGTCGTGGGCGAGCATCCGGCTTTATCTGCAACCATTTGGATGGTTACACGTCTTGGCATCGTGGTCTCCTTGTATGGACATTCCTTCAATAAAACTATTAATAGTTAGACTAATGGCAGCGATTGTCATTTGCGAAATAATATGCGGGTCCAATAATTGGGGTTTACCAACACTAACCAACCCCACCTTGCCAACCCAAAAGGCGCCTTATCGTAAAGCAGATACTACAGATTCTTATACTTGTACAATCTTTTTACCGTAAATAGAATAACCAACGACTACATTTAATATTAGCCCCTTTGTAGTAGATATCCGGCAGAGCAGTTCGCGGCTCTGCCGGATATCTTTTGTAAACTTTCCCTCTGCACATTACAAAACATTGTAAAAAATTAGATTTCACAAAACACAAACGAAACACATATAGTTTTTTATGCACAATGGACGTGCACAAGGCGCGGCCCTGATTAGGTTTATTTCATTTTCCTTCCTAGTGGGGCCGCACCTCTTACTTACAATACTTACTAATTACTTACTACATGTAGGGTATATTAAGCTAAACTTATGATTCATCCGCGCTACAAGTAGTCGCAGAAGATTAATTTCGCAGCGTTTCCGTTAACATTGTCCAAATGCTAGTTTCTACTACACACAAGCCCTGCGAGCGTTTGTTTTGCTTACTCGCAGGGCCGTTATTTTTTGTCGTAGTTACTGTTGTTGGCGTTTGTGCCGCAGGGCAATCAAGCCAGTGCAGCACAATAGTCCCACGCCTATCAGAAGGCCGTGCGGTGCTACCCCAGTAGTGGCAAGAGGTTTATTCCCCCCGCCTTCGTGCTTACGCTTTTGGTTACGGTCGACTTTGCCTTGCATCCCTGCAGCGTGTGGGTTCCCGTCAGGCAACGCCTCCTGTTTAGGCGCAACCGTGGGCACAAAGAAAGGTGGGTGCCCCTCAGGCAATACCTCCTGTTTAGGCGCAACCGTGGGCACAAAGAAAGGTGGGTGCCCCTCAGGCAATACCTCCTGTTTAGGCGCAACCGTGGGCACAAAGAAAGGCGGGTGCCCCTCAGGCAACGCCTCCTGCCTTGGGGGATCTACCTGTAGGTTGTTTAGCACAGTTACCGGAATTTTCACTATCCTAGTAACGCCAGAGGCGTAAGTTACTTGTACTTCTACAACGTACTTGCCAGGCTTAGAAGTATCTACAGTTTGCAGCGGAGTTACTTTTGCATCATCTGGAAGATTTGCGATGTTACCATCGAAGTCGACCTGTTCCCCTACGCGGACTACCTCCGGGATTATATCCTCGGGCGCAATTTCTGGTTCTTTTGCCAGCACTGTAACTGGTATTTTCACAATCCTTGAGGCACCTGATAAGAAAGTTACTTTTACCTTTACTTCGTATTTGCCCGGTTTTGAGGTGTCTAGTTTTTCAAGCGGAGTTATCGCTGCATCCTCGTCCAAGTTGGCAATGTTGCCCTCTAAATCTAGTGGCTCACCAGCTTCAATAACCTCTGGAATGATTGATTCCGGTTTTATTTTCACGATGGGTTTGATCATGTTAGCCGCCTTGAATACGGTTATTGGCACCTCGATCGTCTTCATCGAGCCATCTACAAAGACCACCCTAAGTAGCCCTTTATATGGTTCTTTGCGTGCCGTAGCCTTCTTTAGCGCGTTATAGTCTGTCAAATCTTGAATGTATACGTCTTCTGGTAAGGCCGGTTCGGGCCTGAGCACGTCGGAAAGATTTGATTTTTCACCCTCAAGTATCTCTTTGCCGATGGCATCAATTTTGTAGACGTCCGCATCTTTGAAAGTCTGGTCAAAGTTAAGTTCGCCGACCCCGGGCTGCCTATAGCCATCGCCATGAATATTTGCTCGCTTACCGACGGTGAAACCGTGGCCCAGAGAGTTGACGCGTTCTTCGAAGTAAGACCTAGAGCCATGGCCCTGCCCGGAGGTACCGATACTAACGGCACCGTCGAAGGTACCAACAGCACCAATAGTGCCATCGTTGTCGACAATGAAGTGTTGGGCCCGCCCTTCTTTGGTGAGCCTGTTTGCCGTGTCACCAACGCCGTATAACCACTTATTAAAGGCGTTGCCACGAATCTTGGGGGCGTTGAAAGTGTAAGCCTTCTTGTAAAAATCGAACCCAAACTTATCAGCTTCCACCAGGCCGCGCATAGCCAGATGACCACCTAACGAATGTCCGGTGACATAAAGGTTGTTGATAGAGGCATCTTTGCTAAGTAGCTCTAAAATCCGCCTCATACTTCCGGCTTGACCTGGTTCTGTGCCTAGGAAGAGGTTGATATCGTCGTCTAGATCTAGCTGTCCTTTCGTCCCGCGAACCGCAAGAACCTGTACTTGGTTTTGGGGCAGGTGGACAAACTTGGAGCTGCTTTCAAACAGCACTGCGTCAAAGCCGTTACCTTCGTGAAATGACCGGCGCATATGCCAGAACGGAGCTAGCTCATTATGCATTAGCGTATACTCGCGCCTGCCCTCGTAATTGCTCGATAGAGCTACGGAGGGATTTAGTACCTGCTTTATGTAGTCATCTTCGCGGTAGGCAAGCTCCATAAACAAGGCCATGTCGCGCGGGCTGATATCCCATTTCAAGGGGAAGTTATCTTGAGAGTCGATAAGGCCATCCCCATCTGAGTCTTCGAGCCTTGGGTGCGTGTTATAGGCGTAAAAAGTTCGCTTCCCAGAGGTGTAGGTGTATATTTCCGCGGAATTCTTTATCCCATCCCCATCATCGTCGCCATCAGGTTTCAGAGCTGGTTTTTTATACAAGAGCGAGTCAACCCTGCCATCCTGCAGGCGTATTTGCCCAGTGGCAATCATGGCAGCAGTTTTATCTGTGAGCGGCATTTTGCCATGGCTGGCACTGGCAGGCAGGGCGCAGGCTAGGGAGGCAATGAGGCAACAGGCTATGGGGGGCACGTAAGAACGCAAAGGACTCTCGCTCCAATACAGACTTTTACTTCTCGCTATAACCTCTTTAGAGTATCCACCGAAAAGTTTATTTATATAAAAACCCATTAAATAAGATCTTGAAACTTAATTTTACTTGAAATTTTGGCTGATGATCGCTACTGCTGCGGCGCGGACCACATCTTTTAAAGTGCCAAGGTGCGGATCGCCCTCAAGAAAGTAATGCCGGGAAGAGATTTGCCCGTCCGGACGAACAACTTTCAAAACTCTCATTTCGCGGTCATAATCAAACTCCGCAATCTTTGCAAAAGAATCAGTAACTTCCCCATTGATCACGGCTTCGGTGTCGTCAATTATTTTTATTTGCATATCGAATGTAAAGTTAGAATTCGAACCTGGGCGCCACCCCTATGTGTCAGATTTGCGATACCGCTGTTTTCCAAGAGTGGCGCCCAGTGTATCTAGGACTCAGGAATAATAGATACATAACAAAGGTATCCGACTGCCGCTAACGCTTCAACTACTAGTTATTAGGGTCTCTATTTTATTTCGCACATAAGTCAACCCTGGCCAGATTTACCGGAAAGCTCACTGGCCAGGGTCGACGGACAATGTCTACTCTTTTCTAACTATCGAGAAAGACAACTAATAGTAAACCGGTAATCCTGCCAATTAATCAACTACCATTTCTTGGATTCTTCAGTTCAGTTTGCACATAAGTCGACCCCGGCCAGATTTGCGAAAAAGCTCACTGGCCAAGGCCAACGGACAATGCCCACTCTTTTAACTACCGAGCAAGACTAATGACAGTAAACTGGGAACGCATTAGATTATTCAACTCTGACAAATAATATTTACAGACAATACAGAGTCAATTACACATACATATGCGCAGCGGTAGCTGGCTAGGTGATGGTCCAGCGCAATGCCATAACCAGATTTTCCAATTTTATAAACAAAACCGGCCACCCGTTATGGATGGCCAGCTTTGTTGGCTCTAATCTGCGTTAGGCGCGTTTGCGGCCGATGGCATAGGCTCCCGTTCCCGCTAGCAAGAGGGCGATCGATACGCCGGCACCAACGCCAGCCATCGAGCCGGTGTTAGCCAGCTTAGCCTTCTTGGCAATTACGCTGTCCTTAGCCTTTTTCACGGGCACCACTTTCTTGTGGGCTGCCGGCTTCACCTTCTTCTTGGTGGCCGGCTCGTCCTTCTCTACTTCGGGCTTCTTCTTGGAGAGCTCGTCCCAAGCTGCCTGCCACTTATCTTCAGCCTTCTTTTCAGCGTTGTACTGCTTTTCGGCTTCCTTCTTCAGTTCCTGTTCGCCGGCGGCCTTACCATATTCAGCTTCGACCTTCTTTTCAGCGTTGTACTGCTTTTCAGCTTCCTTCTTCAATTCTTGTTCGCCTGGCACCGGGGCCGCCGGCTTCTGGATTCCGCGGGCTGCATCTTCGGCATTGTGGGCATCAATTAGATCGGCTAGTACATCCGCTGGCGGCTCAGAGGGCACTTCTACAGCTAGGGCACTCTGGCCCATACCGGCAATAGCTACCACTAGAGTTCCAGCCGCAATAACCTTTGCAGTCTTGCGCATAATTTCTCCTTCTTAGATGGAATTGCGAGCGAATTTTAGGCCCGCACGAGCGAGACTACAAAAACTTCATAGCGTTTTCTCAGTAAATACGGCCCTATATTTTAGGTACTAAATAAAATATATTCATTCAACTCTGGCTATTACATTATTTCGTTTATCGCCCTCCCAATGTTTCGCCATTTTCAGAAGCTCAGCTTAGGAAGAGTGAGAGGTTTATTTGGCAAATTAGTCCCAGATAGTGACGCAAGTAACCCCCCGCGTATAAGCAGGGGGTTTACTTGGGCGCTTTCAAACCTTACGATTCTAGGGCTTTACGCACCCTCAGGTGGGCTTCCCAAATCTCTTTCGGCAGCGAATCAAAGCAATTCAGATGCTCTTCGCGCGCCTCCATCTCTTCAAGCCAACGTTTCTTGTCGATACGCAGCACTTCCTTCAGATCTTCCGTGGAGCCGGTGAAACCTTCAAGGTTTAGCTCTTCAATCTTCGGGACGATTCCAACGGGAGTTTGCTCACCGCTAACGCGACCTTCCTTAAGATCTAGCAGCCAAAGCAGCGCCCTAAGATTGTCACGGTATCCCGGCCATAGGAAGCGCCCGTCCTCACCCCGGGCAAACCAGTTCACGTGCGCAAAGATCGGCCTTTCCGTGGATTCGCGCAAAATGTTAAGCCAGTGGGCGGCGTAGTCCCCTTCTGGATAAGACATAAACGGGCGCATTGACATCGGATCATAGCGCAACTGCCCCTCCTTGCCGTCGGCCGCAAAAGTAGCTTCGGCACCCAGAGTTAGGCCGTCATATACGCCCTCAGCAAAATCTGTTATTGCCCTAATTAGCGGTTCGCGGTCGCGGGTACGTCCGCCAAAGATAATCGCATCGATGGGCACACCTTGGGGGGCGTTGAAATCTGCGGCAACGTTGGGCACGTTCGCAAGAGAAGCAGTAAACCGGGAGTTCGGATGAGCCCACTCATCCCCCTTGGCTTTAGAGCGCTGCCGCTCCAGTGGGCGCTCAGCTATAGGCATTCCGCGCCAATCCAGCCACCCTGTTACATCTTCCGGATACTCTTCGGTCTTACCTTCCCACCAGACTTCTTGCAGAGTGGGGTTGTAGGCAACATTGGTAAAGAGAGTCTTTGTCCCAGGCTGAATTGCTTCCATAGCCGTCGGATTCGTCTTCCAGTTCGTGTCTTTAGCCACGCCGAAAGCCCCATTTTCAGGATTCATGCCCCAGATGCGCCCATCCTTGCCGACGCGCAACCAAACAATATCGTCACCATAGAAGTCAACTTCGTAACGATCTCCGAGCCCATCGGGAGCCAGTGTCATAGCGAGATTAGTTTTGCCCGATGCAGATGGGAAGCCACCACAAACGTAGTAGTGAGCTCCAGTTACCTTGTCCCTAATGCCAATGAGGAGGAATTGTTCAGCGAGGAACTTCGAGGAAACCCACCCATCATAAGAGGCCTGGCGCAAGCCGTGCGCAATTTTCCCAAGGAGGGCGTTGCCGCCGTAGGAAGAGCCGAAGTGCAAAATCGTGCGCTCGTCGGCGATAGTTGCGAAGCAACGCTGATCGTCATCCGTTCCTTGGCCAAGGTTTTCTAGATCGCCGGTCACATGCACCGCACGAACGAACTTGTCTGGATTTGGCACATTCTCGATGTATTCGGCACCTACACGGGCCATGCGGATCATATGTAGGCACACGGTCAGGTTATCTGTTAGTTCAACGCCGCGGGCCCATTCTTCTAGCGGGCTCCCCTGAGGAGACATCAGGTAGGGGATGACGTACATGGTTTTGCCTTTAGAGGCTCCCCGCATCTTTTCAACCTGGTCTGCAACTACCCTATCCGCGTTACGCCAGTTGTTGTAAACGCCTTTATCAGATTCGCTAGCCGTGGCAACTACAGTGCGCTCTTCGGACCGAGCGGTGTCTTTGTAGTATGAGCGCGAATAGTACAGATCTTTGCCCGCGGGAAAGATCTCGCCCGAGCGCAAACCTTCTTCAATAAGTCTGTCATCATAGGCGGCACTTATTACTTCAATATTGTCCGGTTCAGTTATTCCCGACCAATAGCTTACATACTCAATGACATAAGGGTTGGTTATTCCACCTTCTTTGAGCTTATTTGTAACGTCCATGCATTCTCTCCCTCAAAAATCTACATTGATTCGATCAGACGAACTTTTTTGTTCGCGCCCTCTAAGTCTAGGGTAGGCAGGCTGCATGTACTAGGACCAAATACTTTTATTTTTGCTATGAAAAGTGCCGCCACCTATGGCAGGTGGCGGCACTTACACTTACTTAGTGCGCCGCTTTATTAGCAGCACGTAGCCTGCCGCCAGCATGAGCGCAGCGAAGAGACCCGTCGCGCATAAGCTAACGCCAGTAGTGGCAAGCGGTTTAGAAATATCTCGGTTATGGGATTTCGCCACCCTGCTCGGCTCTTCCCCTCCGCCAGTGCCGGTGGCCGGTTTATCACTTTTAGCACCAGCGCCCGCCTTACCGGGTACCTCAGTTTGGGTGCTTCCATCCGCCTTACCGGGTACCTCAGTCTGGGTACTTCCATCCGCCTTACCGGGTACCTCAGTCTGGGTACTTCCATCCGCCTTACCGGGTACCTCAGTCTGGGTACTTCCATCCACCTTGCCAGGGGAGGTTCCCGGGTTAGGCATAGCGGCAGTTATTACTGCCTTACCTTCGACTGAGGTTTTCTGATTTTCGCCCCACCTTAGGGTGAGTCTGTATGTGCCCTCATACGGTGCAGCTGGAGTGCCGGTGATCACGCATGCAGCGTTATCCTCAGCTGCTGCCGCGGTGAGACCTTTTACCCCACCTATAGCGCACGATAACTTGCCTACTCCACCCGGATTGACGATCGCTACCTTTACTGGTGCGATCGCCATACCGGCTACTCCCCTAATCGCGGGGGCGTCGGCTAGCGATGGGTTTGCTTTTACTTCCGCGATCGGGGCTAGCATGGCCCGGATCATGTATTCGCCCTCTTCGTCAGCTTCATGGAACGCGCCATTTATGAGCTTATACGAATGCTCACTCTTTGTTTTACCGGAATCCTTTGCAAGAAGCGCTACGCCTTTTGCGGGCTGTTTCTTCTGGGTGTAGGAGACGAAGAAGTCGCCCTTTACCTGTACCGGAGTGGCAAGTTCGATTTCTACCCAGGGATTCGCCGCAGTTGGTTTAGCCTTCATTGTGTGTGGGCCACTCAGTATTTTTTGTGGTAGCCCATCAGCGTCATTTTGGCCCCATATAGCCCACTCGAACTCTGTTTCAGCAACATCGTCACTAACACCCGCTAGACGTAAGCGTACTTTTTTGACTTTACTTTCTTCCTTTGCGCTAAATTTCACCGCTACGGTGCTACCCGCATTTAGGCTGTCCAGTGCGCTAGCGGCCTGCCCATTGTCTAAAGCAAGCTCGCCCTCAGGGCCTTCTTTCACCTTTTTCATAGTTAGGGTGAGCGGCTTGGTTTCTTTAGTAACCTTCAGCGGTTTTTCGACCGTAGCCATGCCTTTAGCTTCAACGCGCAAAGTGTAGTCGCCAGCGGGAAGATCTTTGACTGTAAGAGATTTTCCCTGTCCGGCAAATACGGGAGTTACCTCCCCATCTTGGTAGATACTCACCTTTGCCTCAGCATTAGTTATATCGATCTTCAAGCTATTTACCGCTACTTTCTCTAAGTAGAAGTCAGCCTTAGTTTCCTTATCCGCCTGCGCCTGGGTGGTTATCCTCTTAGGCGCATACCCGGGTGCCGAAGCAACTAGTGTTACATTCCCGCTCCGCGTAGCTAGCCGGTAATCTCCGCTGCCTTCTTCAACAGGGTACGAACTCCCCTCGCCTTCTACTCTTACATGCGCTCTAGTGGCGGGAACCCACGATTCTGCAGTCGTTGGCCCTTCACTAACTGCCTTAGTACCTTCACTTTGCATTAGCTGAATGTCAGCTGCCTCGTGTGCGACTACCTCCGACTTCACAGGCGGAGGAGGCGTTGTTTCACCTGGTACGTTGAAAGTTACATCGTCGAGGTACCATCCCCCCGATTGAGAATCTCTCTGGTCGGTGCCCGACTGTAAGGTGAACCGCACCTGTGTCGTTGCCCCTAGGTATTCTTTCGGTATGTCTACATGGTCAAGATGCCATGCTCCTACCCGGCGTTCTTTATCTTTAGATATAGTGGCTTCATTTAGCTCAAAAATTGTGTGCCAAGTACTGCCGTCGTTGCTGACTTCAATTTTTCCTTGGTCGTTGTCATAGCTACCGTATTCGTCATTGCCTTTACGACCTTGGGTGTTAAACCAGCTTTGGAAGTACATCTGCACGCCCTCACGGCCAGATAGGTCAATCTTTGGCGAGGTAAGCCGATAGGTTGCCTTCGGGTGGCGGAAATCATTTAGAACCGTACCAAAAACATTTGCACCCTCATTCTTGCCCTTCGACGTCTGGGGGCTGGGGCCTTGACCATGGTTCTCGGCGTCAGTGATAGACGGGATGCCACGCTCAAAGCGGTTGCCTTGGGCATCTGGCTCACTCGTCCAACCCTGGTCGGAATCTTCAAAGTTGAAGCTATAAATTTCTTTGCCTTGGCTGAAGGTTCTGCTTAGCACCTTCGAGGGCGAAGACTCCACGTCTCCGGCTAACGCTACCGCGTAGTAGCTATAGGTGCCCTTTTGCGGGCGAGGCCAATCTGCTATGCGAGTTGAGTACTTGCCGGCTTGTTGACGGCTAATGGTTTGTACCTTTTGCCAAGGTCCCCCATCGTGGGAACGATAGAGGGCGTATCCAGTTATAGTTGGTTCACTTAGCGGCTTGAATTCGTATATTGTCCGTCCCTCCGGATAGGAATCTAGATTTATATCCTCGCTAGGTGCAGCTGGCTTGGCGGTGGTAGCTTTTTCAATTTTCACATCATCGATAAACCAGCCGGGCGTCGCTTTCTTTGACATTGCTTGTCCTCTGACGCCAAACATGACTCTAATGCGTTTGCCCTTATAGGGGCTCAGATCTAAGTATTCTTGCTTCCAGGAGCGCTGATGGTTTCGGTAGATGCGCTGAGGTTGTTTTTCCCAAGTTATTTCCCCCGAATCATCTCGTATTTCTCCAACCCAAACTTCCCCAGTATCAAATAGGGCACTTTGGGCGTTATCTAGATCGTAGTAGTGCCAGAAGCTAAGGGAAGCGCCTTTTGAGTCAAGATCAATCGGTGGGGTTAACAAGGTTGCTTGGTCTAACCCGGAGTAGCCTTCTCCTTTCAAGCCAACTCCCATCGCTTTTTCTCCCGAGTGGGCACCCACTGCCTTCGGGGGCTTACCCCACTTCCACATGGGGGTTTTGCCACCATATTCGAATCCGTCAGCACCGGCCTCGAAATCTTCCTTATAGCCGATGCCAACCCCGCTCTTTATCGAGACCTCGTAATCTTTTGTCACCGCTTCCTTGCCAGTGCGATCTTTGGCGCCTAGCCTGTAGGTGAGCAAGTCGGATTTAAGGTCCGCTTCTGTAATTTCTGTTTCGTAGCGGCCATTCTTTTTATTACCCTGAACGAGCTTTAGGCTGCGGCGTTCCCACTTATCCTGCCCACCGCGGCGCACTTCAACCCAGGCCTGGGAAAGACCGGTGTCGTCTGATATTTGCCCGCTAAAGGTTGCCGCTGCTCCCCTGTAGAAGTTCTTCAGCGGCGTGTGGGTGATAGTTGGGGCGGATTTGTCGCTGCCGGGAACGTATACTTTCCCGCTTACTTTAGCTACATTTTTACCGTCGAGGGCGGTTTGTACTGCCAAAGCGGCGTTGACTTTACCGGCCCCGTAACCGTGATTTGGGGAGGTAACGTAGGTCTCGTCTACCAGCGGTGTAGCTGACGAGAGAAGAGTTTGCTCAAGTTGATCAGTATTTAGTTTCGGGTTAGCTGACAATACGAGAGCGGCAACTCCACTCACGTGCGGAGCTGCCATAGATGTACCAGTGTGGAGCACATATTTGCCCCCGGGGGCCGAGGAGCGAATATTTACGCCCGGCGCGACGATATCCGGCTTTGCTTTATCAGTGAACTTTGAAGGCCCACGCAAAGAAAACTTTGCTACTTTATCGTCCTTGCGGATTGCTCCTACTGCGAACGCTTCCGGGAAGGAAGCCGGCGTACCGATGGAGCCTTCTCCCCCGTTATTGGAGGCCGAGCGGTTGCCGGCAGAAAAAACCGGCAATATTCCAGCGCTGCGCCATTGCTTTAACACGGGGCGGAAGAATTCGCTTTGGGAACTACCTCCCCAGGAACTATTTATAATGCGAGGCGCAAGTTCTGGATGGGCGACGCCTTTCGAATCCTTGGGGGCTAGCATCCACTGTGCCGCGTCGAGAAGACGGTCATCACTGGTTTCGCCGTTATCGTCAAATACGCGCGCGCCAATCCATTTTGCACCCGGCGCGACCCCAGTGTGCGAGCCCAGGATAGTGCCGGTAACGTGAGTGCCGTGCCCGCGTTTATCTACTGGCTTGTTACTTGCCCCTAACGCGTCATACCAGCTTGCAGCTTTATCCCCAGTGTTTCCGCGCCAGGAGGCCGAAATCTCTGGGTGGCTCAGGTCGACGCCGGAGTCGATAACCCCTACTACGACACCTTTGCCGCCGTATTTGTCTTGGAGTTCTTTACTTACGCCCGCAGCGCGGATGTTCCAGGGGATGTGCGTACTTGTTGAACGATCCTGGCGGGCTTTTTCGTCTTTTACTGGGTCTAGTTTGCGCTTAGCATTGACAGTTATCTTTTCGACTTCCTCAAGTTTAGCTACTTGAGTCAAGAGAGACTTTTTCGCTGTGACAGCAACAGCATTCACCACGAAGTATGGCTTGATATTTTTTGCCTTACCATTTTTCAACTGCTCAACGAGGCGACGCTGACTATGCTGAGTTTTCTGACGCAGCTTGTTGACGTGTCCGATCTTTTCTGCTGGAGCCTCGGAACGAACCGGTGGGGTGGGGTTGTCTTTCAGTTTGATGATAGCTTTTACTTCCCTACCACCGCCGCCGGCTATCTGCCCATCGATTGGGGCTGCGTAGACGGAACCTATTGGAAGTAGCGTAGTTACGAGTGTTGTACTAGCAGCCATTGCTAGCACCGTTTTTATACGCACTTTCTTCTCCTCCTTCTGTGTAATCACTTTGAAGAACCCCTTTAAGCTACCTAAAGCGCCAGCGCGATTGGGAATCTAAAAACTTGGGGTAAATCGGCAATATAACGGGCAAATTTTCCTTTTATAAAGCCGTGAAAATCCTATTAATTGACTACGAAAACCGATGTTAGCACAAAGTAGGTTAGGGTAGCCTAACCTACATGCGACATAGTCTGAAGACAACGCTGCTTGCAGTAAGTATCGGCGTACTTGCTACCACCACACTCACCGGTATCACGAGCGCCGGAAACCTTGAAGACGTACTCATAACATTCGCCGACAATGCCTCCGACCGGCATATCCCACAGGCTAGAGCCGCCCTCGGCAATAACGCACCTCAGGCGGCAGTTGCACTAAAAGACGCACGGCTACTTGCCCAAGCAAGCCAGAAGGAGGCACTTACCATCTTGCGCGCAGACAGTGCCACTAAATCCCTCACCATCCTTCCGATCTCCAACACCATCGCGGTAAAGACGACCAAAGCCACCCTAGACAAAGTGAAAAGACTTTCGAAGTAGACCAGATCACCCCAAATAGAAAGCTTCAACCCGTCACTCCCGCCAAAACAGCCTCGGCGTTGAACAGCCGTGCAAGCTCCGGCCCAGACAGTTAAATAGAAGAAAACCTAAAGAGCATACGTGCCAATAAAGTCTGGAAAGAGGGTATTACCGGAAAAGGCGTAACAATCGGACTCATAGACCAAGGCGAAGACCATGCCCACCCCGCATTGCGACACAAGTTCAGAGGTTACAACCCAGCTACCGGCAAAACACGCTGAAAGGCAACTACCTAGACCTAGTAAAAACCGGCAAAACAGATACCCACGGAACCCACGTCGCCGGAATCATAGTCGGTTCTGAGCCAAGGCGGACAGGACAAGTAAATCGTATAGGTGTAGCCCCGGACGGAGATGCCACCCGCGCTCCTAAAATCATTAACCAATCCTGGTCTGACGGCACGAATAAGACTGACCCCAGGTTTACAGAAACAGCTAAAACCATCCGCGAAGCTGGAATCCTCAACGTCTTCAGCTCAGGCAACAACGGAGTCAAGGCTGCCCCAGAAGGATCAATCGACAACCCCGCCTCCCTAAGTGAAGTCTTTGCCGTCGGAGCTTCCGACAACAGCGCGAATCCTGCCTCATTTTCCCGGCGCGGACCAAGCAAGTGGAAAAAACCATCATCAAACCTGACGTGCTCGCCCCTGGCGTGCAAATCCGGTCCGCCTCCCCAGGCGGTAGCAGCCGCAAGCCGGAAACCTCAAGGTAAAACAATAAGAATTAGTGGAACTATAACCACCAATGCCAAACCCGCAGCACTAAAAGCCTCCCTAGTAGTGCCGCCTGTCGGCTATGTTGGTAGAGACCCGCCCATAGAAATTAACGGAGACGAGAAAAACCAGATCGCCAAAACAAGTTTGACCCTAGCTGACAACAACGGGATTGTAGAACACGGAGGGAAGGTCATCCCAGCCGAAAAGATCACCAAAGCTGGTACCTACCAGCTAACGCTGACCGCCCATAGCGGAACGGGTGGGACTTACAAGGCCAACACCTCAGTAGAAATCAAAGATGGAATAATCCCTGGCGAGTATGCCAACGACCTTGAAGAACTCCAAGCAGGCATTGACACTGCCGGTGATTTTCATATTGCCACCGCCAATTTGCAAACTGACCCTGAGCCCCTTAGCGGGAAGAAACTACTAGGTTTAAATCCGAGCAAAGTAGGCATGGGTAACGCCGAAAAGTCAACTTTCACTCTCCCTCCAATAGATCTAAGAGGAGTAAAACCAGAAGAACTGCCAGAGCTGGTCTTTTCAAAGCATGCAAACTGGGAGGCCAGAGTTTTAGGCTTCCAAGTCGAAATCGACCAAAAAACGAAAAAATCCTCAACTACCCCACCGCGTTAAACACAAAAGGTTGGCTAACCCGGCGCATAGACCTGAGTAAATATGCCGGAAAAATTGTCGACGTTTTCGGTTTCATCTTAGTTGGCGGCGCCGTGGCAGGATATGGCTACTACCTAGACGACATTACTGTGACGCTGAAAAGCGAATATCTCCAGGCAACCCATCCTCCTCTGCCGCCCGCATAAACTGACTCAAGCGTTACCTGAGGGCGAAACCAAACCAATTAGGGCGAACAAAAAAGATACCGCCAGTGGAAAACAAGCACAACGCGGGCCTGATGGCTACTATGGTATCGACCTCGCCCCAGGTAAACACGAACTACTAGTAGGTGCCCCCGGGTGTCAGACCGAAAAACGAATAATTCATCTAGAAGAAGACCGCACCCTAAACTTCTCTTTAGAGCCTGCCAAGGAGGAACGCCACGAAGAGCACCAGGAAAAAACAACTACCGGGCAGAAAATCTATCTATTACGACAATAACAATCTCCTTGGGGCACAATACTGCATTCCAAAACCGCCAACGGCGTAGCAATCGACATCGATGCTCCCATCGGCTCCAAACTTAGTGCGGTTTACTTCTACGCTGCCGGGAACAACCCCTATCTCAAGGATGGCCAGCTTGAACTATCCGTAAAAACAGTAAATGAGTTGGGGCGTCTAATCTACCTAGTGGCACCCCGCAAAGTTCAAGCTAAAGCTTTCTGCCAGTGTTGAGAAGATCTATTCGGGGGCATTCAAAAATGCGACGATCACCGAACTAGATCTGCCCGCTGGCCTCACCCATATCGGAGACAATGCCTTCATGTACAACCGCAAACTAAAGCAGCTTATTATTCCCAACACTGTCCAGAGCATTGGAAGAGTATCATTCCAGGAAGCTGAAACGCTCACAGAACTGAAGTTGCCCCGCAATACAAAATTCACCCAGATTGGAGCTCTAGCCTTCTCTAAGGCGAAATCTTTGACAAAAGTTGAGATTCCTCCAGCAGTAACCATTGTCAAAGCTAATGCTTTCGCGCGCAGTAGCCTAAAGAAACTCATTTTGCATGAAGGCTTAGATTCTATCTAGGACAACGCGTTCGTAGGCAACAAACTGGAGTACATTACGCTGCCGGATACGATAACTGAAATATCGTATTCAGCTTCCGAGTCGAACCATTTCAAAGAGTCGAATTTGCCCGCACGGCTTCAGAAGATCGGTTCGAGTGATTTTGAGTCAAACCAGTTGACACGACACAAACTACATCTAATTGTGTAAAGATACGCTGAAACTTCCACCACACCTTCTCCCAATCAACACCAGTACGAAAAAACACCCCATACAAGAAAAACAATAAACATATAACCAGTAAGCCTGCAGGTATAATTATCGAATCCCTATTATGGTTCGGATCAGCAGGATCATAATAAGCAATATTAGCCCCTAACACAAAACACATTAATGGAATACACACTATAGTGATTGGAAGAGCTATTTTACGGTTACTAGCGTTCTGGGCTGATCCGGATAATCAGACATACGCTTCAGCAACTGCTGGCCCACCGAACCAAGGTTGCCAGCACCAAAATCAATCCCACCCCCCACATCAATAGCAGAATGCTCCCTCTTATTCTCCTTAACTCCAGCCCTATGCAGTTCGTAATAGGCTTCCCCCCTATAAGAACGGTAATCGTAATCGTTAGTGCCCGAAGACATGCCGTCCTGCCCCATCACGCACCCTCACCATCCGGCTTCTCGGCTACCTGTATGCCCAGACGGCGCCGATACTCATCCACCGGGGCAGTCCACTCTGCAGGCAAGTGAGCCAAAGTCCGAATACGCTCCAACTCATCAGGAAAACGCACATAATAATTCCAAT